>Ga0308165_1000190_pt1 | contig 150156 bp, 100 predicted proteins | sample PhyWR2_FD_201032 | JGI IMG/M metagenome (GOLD analysis project Ga0308165, IMG submission 201032) | Phyllosphere microbial communities from UC Gill Tract Community Farm, Albany, California, United States - DLSLW.R2 | ecosystem: Host-associated > Plants > Phyllosphere > Unclassified | place...
GTTTTTTCAAAGAAAGTAAGAGCAGGTAAGAGAACTTATTTCTTCGACGTGAAGGCTACTAGATCGGGTGATTATTATTTAACAGTTACCGAGAGCAAGAAAAGATTAGAAGACGGTGTGTTTGTAAAACATAAAATCTTTTTATACAAAGAAGATTTCGAAAAGTTTGCAGAAGGACTAAACGAAACGGTTGATTACATCAAAACCCACCAGGATGTGGTTGAAAAACGTTATGAATACTCTGAAAATGGAGAACATAGCACTAAAGCAAGCGACGATTTTACTTTTTAAGTAATTATAATTTCAATAGAAAGCCTCCTGATTTTGAAAAATCAGGAGGCTTTTTTATGTGTGTATAATTTATTGTTTATTTTACACCTACACTTACGGCTACTGCAAGAATTAACAGAAAATAACTCACGAGTAACACAATGGTAAGTATGCCCCAAAATTTAAAAAGTGATTTTACATTTGCAATGGCATCGTTTAAGTTTTCCTGATCGCCAAACAGCACACCTTGTTTGCCCTTTGCTGAAAAACGTAACAACAATAAACTTGGGTAAAAAAAGAGGAGCGCCAGCAAAAGGTAAAATATGGTAATGCCCGTTGCGCCGATACTGGCCAAGGGACCTAATTGATTGAGCATAGCCGGATTAGCTGTTATTGCTGCCCCTATGCCAAATGAACTTAAGGTTAAAAATGCAGAGACAACAAAACCTACAACCGATAAAAACCTTGCCCATTTACTCATATCGTAAAAATAGCTCCGCATTTCTTCGGTAACAACCAATTTTACTTCCTGAGGCACTTCATTTTCAAAATCTTCCATTTATCTCTATCTATTTTGGGCTAAACTTAGATAAAATATAGATTTGATACAATAGCAAGGGTTTAAATAAAGGTTTTAAAAGCTTATCTTTGCGCGGTTTTAGCGGAGATGTAATACGGAAAATGTAAGATGGATGATGTGATGGATAAAGCGATTACCGACTAAAGACTGTGGACTAAAGACTTAAAGACTAATAAATAATGGCATTACAATGTGGTATAGTTGGTTTACCAAATGTTGGAAAATCGACTCTTTTTAACTGTTTATCAAATGCAAAAGCGCAGGCAGCAAACTTTCCCTTTTGTACTATTGAGCCCAATGTTGGCGTAATTACAGTACCTGATGATAGATTAACCAAACTGGCCGAGTTGGTTAAACCAAACAAAGTGCAACCGAATACAATCGAGATTGTAGATATTGCTGGTTTGGTAAAAGGTGCATCCAAAGGTGAAGGCCTGGGAAATCAGTTTTTAGGAAATATCCGTGCTACCAATGCAATTATTCACGTTTTACGTTGTTTTGATGACGGAAATGTAATTCATGTAGATGGTTCTGTTGATCCGATCCGCGATCGTGAAATTATTGATACTGAGCTGCAGCTTAAAGACCTGGATACCGTTGATAAACGTATTCAAAAAGTTGAAAAAATGGCTAAAACAGGTGGCGATAAAGATGCTAAACGTACTTATGAAATTTTAACGGTAGTTAAAGCGCATTTAGAAGCTGGCAAATCTATCCGTACGGCGGCATTGGCTCAAGATGATTTCGATTTTATTGAAGATTTAGGTCTGCTTACGCAAAAACCGGTCATGTATGTTTGTAATGTTGATGAGGCATCGGTAATTAACGGCAATAAATACGTTGATTTGGTTAAAGCAAACGTTGCTGATGAAAATGCTGAGGTTTTGGTGATTTCTGCTAAAATTGAATCGGAAATTGCCGAACTGGATAGCTACGAAGAGCGTCAGGAATTCTTAGCTGATTTAGGTTTAACTGAATCTGGTGTAAATAAATTGATCCGCGCAGCTTATAAATTATTAAATCTTTACACCTACTTTACTGCTGGTGTACAAGAGGTTCGTGCCTGGACCATTACAAAAGGTTTTACAGCGCCTCAAGCTGCTGGTGTAATCCACACAGATTTTGAAAAAGGATTTATCCGTGCCGAGGTAATTAAATACAACGATTTCATAACCTTAGGTTCTGAAAACGCCTGTAAAGATGCTGGTAAATTAGGTGTTGAAGGAAAAACCTATGTAGTGGAAGATGGAGACATCATGCACTTCAGGTTTAATGTATAACCCTACCCCCAAACCCCTGGAAGGGGCTTTTTAAAAAAAGATAGTATAGAGCCATTCGAAAGAGTGGCTTTTTTGTTTTAAGATGTTTTTGTCACGATACACGGAATCTATTATTCAGAGTTGACAACTTTAATAGCACAGTTGCACAGAAAGTTGTCAACTCTTCAAGCATTATAAGTGATCTTGCCATGGGGACTCGGAAAACACGGAAGATGCTACGCTGTTAGGCGCGATTATCATCGTTACAGGAATTAACCACAGATGCACACCGATAAACACAGATAATGAAGCGCTGTTTCTTTTCTTTGCAGCAGCTAATTTGCCCCCTAAACCCGATTGACAGTGAAAGCGCCTGATTCTTCATCGGGCCTTGAACAGAAAGCGGGAGGAAACTTTAAAAATAGCTTCTGTCTTTGCTTTCCAAATACAAAAGAATATTTGAGATTGGAAAAATCTTCGTTGCAACGATGATAATCTGCAATTTGTCCTTTCGAGCGACGTTCAATGAAGCCGGGAATCTAACTCAATAGATCTCTCCATTTCGCTGCGCTCCAGTCGAGATGACGATTTTTCTCTTAAACCTCCAACCCATAAGCGGCCAATTGCGCTTTTGTATCCTCGTAGCTACTATGATGAATGCCTTTTAAACCTAAACCTTCAGCAACCTGAACGAAAAGCATCCGATCATCGATATACAAACTCGTTTCTACATCGCTCTGCGAAATATCGATGGCAACTTTAAAAATATCGGCATCGGGTTTACGGAAATGCACGAAACTAGATGAAACGAAAAAATCGACAAATTCGTTCAGTTTAAAGGTATTGATGCGGTACTGGTTGAGCTCTCGTCCTTCGTTGCTGATTACGGCTACCTTTAAATTATATTTCTTTTTTAAATCGCAGATTAACTGAATCATTTCGGGATAAGGAAGCGATTTTTTGAACATAAATTCCTTAAAATCATCGTAGGTAAAATTCCGTTCTTCAAAGAAAACGATGCGTTCTAAATATTCATCAAGCGTTAATTTACCCACTTCATAGGTATCGAAAGTAAGGTGATGGCGTTCTTCGAGATCAACTGAGTCGAGGTTAAAAAGTACTGAAGCTTCTCCCCTTGCATGCCTATCCCAGCCATTAGTTAACAAAACGCCCCCTATATCGGTAAAAAGTGTGGTAATTTTCTTTTGCATGATTTAAATTTAAAGTAAAACGCCTTTTAAAATTAATACGGCTACGCTGAAATAGATTACAATTCCAGTCACATCAACCATGGTGGCTACAAACGGTGCTGATGAGGTTGCCGGATCGAGTTTTAGTTTTTTTAATATGATCGGCATCATTGAACCGATTAAACTGCCCCACAACACAATACCAACCAGGGTAAAAAAGATGGTAGCTGCGATTAAAAACCAATGTGGGCCATAATTATAGAGATGTAACTGTTGCCAGGTTATGATGCGGATAAAACCAATGGTTCCCAAAATGATTCCCAGCAAGGCACCTGAAACAAGCTCGCGGCGCATCACCCGCCACCATTCGGCAATGGTTACCTCGCCTAAAGCCATGGCCTGGATAATTAATGTTGAAGCCTGAGAACCACTGTTCCCCCCGCTACTCATAATTAATGGAATAAAAAGCGATAACACTACTGCCTTTTCGAGTTCGATTTCGAAATGTTGCATGGCGGTTGCGGTTAACATTTCGCCTAAAAATAGCACAATTAGCCAACCAGCACGTTTTTTCACCAGTTTTAGAATCGGGATATCGAGATAAGGCTCATCTAAAGCCTCTGTACCCCCGATTTTATGCATATCTTCAGTGTACTCTTCGTTGGCAATCCACAAAATATCATCTACCGTAACAATACCTAAAAGAATGTTATTCTCATCTACTACCGGTAAAGCCACCCGGTTATTCATCCTGAAGATATTGATTGCATCTTCCTGCGGATCATTTGCTTTTAAGGCAATGAAACGTTTATCTGTTAATTCACCAATAATAGCTTCAGGATCGGCCAATAAAACCTCACGAATCCTGATGTCATCCAACAATACCCCATCTTTGTCGATTACATACACTACATCGATGGTTTCAGAGTTTTTACCATAACGCCTGATGTGCGCCAAAACATGGGTAATAGACCATTCTGGTTTTACAGCGATGTAATCAGGTGTCATTAAACGGCCGATACTATCTTCTTTGTAGCCTAAAAGTGCAAGCGATTCTTTACGTTCTTCGGGCGGCAAAAGGGTGATCATTTTTTTAACCACATCACCTTTTAATTCGCTAAAAAGTGCGGTACGATCATCGGGTGGCAGATCTTTGATGATTTGATTAAGTTTATTACCCGAAAGTTTTTTTATGATACGTTCCTGCGTAGGAAAATCCAGGATTCTGAATACGTTTACTGCCCTGTTGAGGGATAAGGTTTCTATAAACTTAGCTGCATATTGTGGGAGTTCATCTATCAGTTCTTCAACATCCGAAATATTCAGTTGATCCAGATATTGCTTTAACGCTTTATCATTCTCTTTTTCAAGTAGTTCCTGAATTTCTTCCACAACCATTTCTTCCATACACAGCTATTTAATTTATTACATGCCTAAACCTTTATTAACGGTTCGCAAAGGTGCATTTTTATTTCCTAAAAAGCCAACCTAAGCATTTAAAAACCGTGAACCATACAGCCGAATTTAAAAATATGGATGCATAAAGCCAACATACAGGAATGTAAGGGCAATGATTTAATCATTTTTTAACATAAAAGATATCTCAACGGCAGGAAGTTTCTTTTGTTAAGCATTTGAAGGTTAAAAACAAGCTTTTTTAATGAAATAGTATTGAAATTAAGAAACCATAGCTTATTACACCAACAGTCCTGATCTATTCAACTCTACTAAAATCCCCATCATAATATCAACACTGTCCTTTTTCCTAGCTTCAGCATATCTATTCTATTGAAAAATTCAGTTTGTTTTTTCTTTACCGAAAAAAAAATAAACGTAAAAAAGAAATTTATAAAAATCTTATTTCTATAAAAAGCTTAAAATAAAGCAATAACAGACAAAACAAAAGAGTTTGCCCCCTAATCTTTATCAGATTACCCCTCACTACGAGCGCCTTTTTATGCTTAATTTGTTTTAACCAAGTATAAAAATGACAGATCCTGATATCCCAATTGCCAAATGATATTACTGGTTGCAGGCAATTAAAATTGACATGACCAGTTTTTGAAATCACAAAGCTTTTAACCGATTATGAGAAACTAAATTATGCTACAAAACGCCCAACTACCAGTTTACCAGCGGCAATCTTCTCTGAATTCTGAAATCAATTAAGATCATTTTAAAGCATGCATTCATATTAAAAAAAGAGGGCTCAACTAAATGAGCTGCATATGCCCTCTTTAAAACAACCAAACGAACAGATGCATATGCCTGTTCATTCACCTTTATCTAATTTTTATGAAAACAAAATTTTCTACCTCAGTTCCATTCAGCATCTTTATGCTTGGAATTCTTTTATTTGCAGGAAGTTGCAGAAAATCCGAGTTACCGAACTCAGACACCATTAAAGATCCTCTTTCGATAAAGGGGAAACTAAGTGCAATACCGCCTAACGAAACCACTTTATCCGTCACTAACGGTACTTTTTACATTGTGAACCGCAAAAGTGGAAAAACTCTGGATGTTGGTGGATTTCAGACTGCAGATGGCGCCAATGTTTCCCAGTACGGAGGTACAGGCGGAACAAATCAAAAATGGAATTTAACGCTACTTTCCGGTGGCTACTATTCGATTATTGGCGTGCATAGTTCTAAAGGTTTACAGGTAGATCAGGCAGGAACATCCGATGGAAACAATGTAAACATAGCTACCTACTCCGGAGCAACAAACCAGCACTGGCTATTTACATCACTTGGCAACGGCTATTATCGCATTGTAAACAGGAACAGCGGCAAGGACCTTGAAGTTGCCAATCAGTCCATTGATGATGGTGCTAATGTGGACCAATGGAGTTATGGAGGCGGAGAGAACCAGCAATGGTCTTTACTAACGGTTAATGCAACCGGCCAATTGAGTTGGGTACTTAACAGCACCGGAGTACCTGCCGATGTCGTGACGCGCATTACCAATGCCATGAATGATGCCTGTTCGAGGTATAATGCAGGTGCTAACTGGCCGTCGCGCATGCTTACTGTACAATATAACACAGGTGTACCTACAGCCGACGGCAGTACAAATGGAAATATACGATTCGGTGCGAACACCAGTTACCAGAATGTACGTACGGCAATGCATGAAATTGCACATACTTATGGGGTTGGTTTGAGCAGCGGATGGACATCAAATACCTCTACAGGCGACTTCCTGGGAGCTAATACAACTGCACTGATTAAGATTTTTGATGGTCAAAGTGGTGTTATACATACCGGAGGCGGGCATTTTTGGCCTTACGGCTTAAACTATGACAATGAATGGAGTGAAACAAATGCCTTCAGGCATGTAAAACTAGTTTTTGCCATGCGATCGGACGGGATGTAGCACAAAAGATTAAAGATATTAACCAGACGACCGGCCAGATATCGAGTTTAAATATCTTGCCGGTCTTTAAACAATTAATATCAGGCGGGCCCTAAAACCAAGATATAGTTTTTCGCGTTATTACATTATGGAAAATAATAATATTCAGGAATACTTTACTACTTATATTGAACTACTTGATAAAATCCATACCCTTGGCCATGAAATTGATGCATCAGTTATCGAAACCGATATACAGGACATCATCGAAAAGAGGTCGAAGTACAAAACGAGAATGCAAATGGTGAGAAATAAATTGATTATGGCATTAAAGGATAAAGGGAACAGATACCCCGTCTATAATGCTTTGGCTCAAAAAAACACGCTGCTTTCCTTGATAGATGGTAAATTGGAATTTAATGAAGAATGATAGCTCATTGCCGTGGCGAACTATAACTTACTGTTCAACTGCATACTAAAGACGTGGTTATGCGCAAAATGCTTAAGTAGAAATCGATAATTCGCCTGCACGCCTAAGCGTCTATACAACCAGGGGGCTCTATACCAATCGGTGTCAGCAACATGATACTACTCTCAAAATGATCTGGTTACCCGAAACTTTCATCCGGGGAGTTTAGCATGCTTATCATCAAAAAATATAACTTCCATATACAAAACGCTGATATCATGGGGAATTTTGAGGATAAAAATAAGTGTATTTTTTTATTCAAAATGCAAAAAAAATAAGTTTTCAAATCCTATATTTGCAGCCTTGCTCCCGTAGTTCAATGGATAGAATTATGGTTTCCGGTACCATCGATATGAGTTCGAATCTCGTCGGGAGCACCAAACGAGACAAATCAGTTTTTACGCTGTTTGTCTCGTTTTTTATTTACGCAAATCGTTATTAGCCAAGTATATTAATTCAACACTTTCGTTCAATTAAGATGTTCGATAACCATCTTCATGATACACTAGTTTTTCGGAGAAAATTGCCACTGTAATTTCACGTTTAATGGCTATTTCTGCCTCAAAATATGCTTTCTCAATGTTTAGAAAGGTGTTCGATATTTTTTTGACTAGTTTATTTACATCGTCCTATCAAAAAAACACATTATTATACTTTCTCCCCTATCAACCGAATACACTGATGTTAATTAGACGGCTCGACTATGGATTTTTTAGGTGAGTTGCACAGGTTTTTATGATATTTGCCGCATTACATCCGCTTAATCACACGCCAGCATTTTAAATTATTATTTCGCAGAAATAGAAAGGCATTTGGGTCATTTTTACATGTCTGTAAAACTATTCAGCCAGTCAATTGCATCTTCTGCCTGGTAAAAAAAAGCTATTTCTGATTTTTTATCTTTGTTGTCGACACTTTTTTGAGCAGATAACTGGCTAAATACGCTTGCCGAAAATACCCAGGCAAAAAATTGGAGGCCGGCATCTTCCATTAAGGGCAACCATACTTCAGCCGCCCAGTCAGAAGCTTCTGACCAGGTACCTATTACTTCACGGTTATCATTAAAGACTTTCGATCGGCCGTTGCTACGCAAATAGTCAACCATCATTCTGCCGCCGTGCTTTACGGAGTGCATATCCTGGTGCCCCCACCATCTTACATACATTATAGCCGAATCAGGTGGACAGTAGATCTCAATATATCGGTCTTTATAGTAATTTACAGTTTGATTTTCGGGAATTATTTCTCCGAGTGGTACCAGCGGAAGCTTAAAAGAGAAAACAGATCCTTTATTCAACTCGCTCTCGATCCAAAAACTCCCTCCATGCCTCTTAATAATTTCTGCTGAAATGTAAAGGCCAAGCCCTAATCCATCAAACTTAGCGGAAGAGTTATCGGAGCGGTAATAGCGCTCAAAAAGTTTGGTGATTTCTTCGCTGTCTATCCCGATTCCATAATCGGTAATGGCAACGACCAGGTTGTCATCCTGTATTTCTGTGTCTATTAAGATATGGTCTGCGTTAGGTGAATATTTAACGGCGTTGGATATAAAATTTTGTATCACCTGTTCCAGTCTGTACCGGTCGCCATGGATGTTAACCTGCGGCCTGTCATTTAAAATTATCCTGTGCGACGGATAAATGATTTGCATCGCCCCAACGGTTTCCTGCAACAATTCTGAGAACTCAAAGTCCTCCATGTTAAGAGGTAGTTTTCCAACGTTGATCTTACTGACATCCAAAAGATCCGAAATCAGTTTTTCAAGCCTTACCAGCTGGGCCTCCGTACGGTGCAGAAAGTCTTTAACCTTAGGGTTGTCGGCTATTCGGAGCATAATCTGATTGTATCCTTTTATTGAAGTTAACGGCGTTTTTAGCTCATGACTTGCGGTTGAAATAAATTCATCCTTGCGAAATTCATTTTCTTTACTTGCCTGTATGTTCGTACAAGTACCAACCCATACACCTGGCTTATCTTCTACACGCATCAACACCGCCCTTACTAAGTGCCAGTGATATGCACCATCTCCAAAGCGCAACCGTAATTCTGAAGAATATTCCTTTTCACTGTGGAGACTTTCCTGCCAACGTTTTAAACTTAGGGGCAGGTCGTCAGGGTGCACAAAAAAAGCCCAGCCTAATTCAATTACTTCCTTAGCCGGGTAGCCAAAATCGCGGCTTAACGTTTCATTTACGTAATCAATTTTTCCAGTCGTATTCGCTGTCCAGATTTGTTGTGGAATTGCATTTAGTAATGCTAAAGAAGACAAATTGGTATTTAAAAACAATGTTGGCTCCTGGCCCGTTCCCTGCATATGAAATTTAAAGTTTGAGTTTTACATCTGACCCGGTATCCATAATCAAAGCTAAACATTTAGGCCCTAAACCCATTAACCATGTTAAAATATTTTTCTGGGATAAATGGAAATATTGAGCATAAAAACTTATGTACTTAATAGATTAGAACGTGTGGCGTATCCTGGATAATCCTGATGTACACAAATAGATAATGTTTTTTGTAAAATGTAAAGAGCATAACAAGACGCGGGTATTTAAAATGAAAAAAGCGTGTAATTACTTGAACCTCTGTAAATGATCGAAGGTGATTTCTGGATGCCTCCTCCTCTGGCATCATTTCCTCCTGTTGCTCTTTTGAGCGGACGAGCGAAGCAGCAGTACTGCTATGAAACCAGTATTTACCTAACATAGTGTAAGTAAAGTGTTAGAAAAAACAAACCGACAGCAGGTATTTAAAATAAAAATGGGGTATAAATCCATTGAACTTTTATAAATCTTCGAAGGTTAATAATGCATAAAACAATACAGTTATGCATATTATAACCAGAAAAACTCATGCGGTACTTGATTATTTATCCGCCATTGCGCTCATCGTAATTCCATGGGCACTTAAGTTTCATGAATTGGAGCTTGCTACGCAAATCTTTGTGGGTGCAGGTATACTCATCGCGATTATGTCTGCCTTAACCAACTATGAAGGTGGTATTTTCCGACTCATTCCGATGTCTGTTCATTTAAATATGGACATCCTGTTAGGGCTACTACTTATTGCCTCACCCTGGCTATTCGGTTTTAGTGACATCATTTACTGGCCTCATGTCATTGCCGGACTTTACGCTGTATTATCAGGCATTTTAACTGTCCGCAGCTCACTTAATTTACAAACAGGCGGTAGATAGCCGGTTGATCATGGCGGCTAAGGCTATTATCATACGTGATATAGAACAAAGCAAGGCACTCAAGAGGGAAAACTGATAACAGGAATTAAGAGTGCCCACAGTTTAATTCGAATAAGCAGATTGCGTATTCTGAAAAACGGAGGGTTCTTCTAAAAAGGTATAAAATTAAGGATCAATTGCATATCTGCGTATAAAATAAATACATCAATACAACAACACTATGAAAAATTTAGCAAACATGGCACTACTTGCTATAGCAGCTTTAACTTTTGAAGCTTGCTCAAGTACAAGATCAACTACGGGAAGGACAGACACGGCCGCACCTTCCGGATCTGTTTCCCCTGCAACGGGCGACGCCACGGGTATCTCCTCTGGCAATACAACAGGATCTGGCACAGGTACGTCAGGAAGTGGAACAATGGGGTCAGGTAGTGGAACTGCAGGAAGCACTACAACTGGTTCAGGCAGTGGAACTACAGGCAGCGGCACAACCGGATCAGGCAGTGGCACATCAGGTACAAATAGGGGCAGCGGCAACACGGGCACAGGTGCTGCAGGAACCGGAAACATGGGCGCAGGAGGAGCTGTATCAGACGAAACTTCGCAATTTATACGTCAGGCAGCAATAAGTGGACTATCTGAAGTACAGTTAAGTAACCTAGCTTTGAAAAATGCTCAAAACACTGCGGTTAAAAAGTTTGCAGCAATGATGGTAAAGGATCATGGAGGTGCAAATGCTGAACTGAAAACTTTGGCATCCGCAAAGGACATCACGCTTCCGGACAGCAGTGATATTGGTGATGCCACAAGCGACATTAATACTGCTGGAAGCACCGGTGACACAACGGGTTCGGGCACTACAGGCTCAGGAACTACAGGATCCGGCACGGCAGGAAGCGGTTCTGGCGCAACGGACAATACATCCGGCGGAAGCAATATGAGTCCTGCAGAAAAAATAGAAAGATTAAGAACTTCTTCCAACAAAGAATTTGATCAAAACTATGTACAACTCATGATTCGAGATCATGTAAAAGCAATAAGCCTTTATGAAACAGGAGCAAGATCTGCTGATCCGCAAGTGAAAGCCTATGCCTCAAAACATTTGCCTGCGCTCAGGAAACATCTACAACAGGTAACTGAATTGGGTAAAACGACCATTGGCAAATCAGGCGCGCAATAGCCTGTTGATACTTTTCAAAACAGCAGGCTGTATCAAATTAAAATTTAGCTTTAAGCTCAGAATTTTATTTCGTTTCCCCGTCATTCTCGCGCAGGCGAGAAATCTTAAAGCGCTTTGCAATAGCATTAGGATTCCCAATTAAATTGGGAATGACGACTTATCAAAATATAATTTGCTTTTGGGCCAGCGTAAATCTTTTTGATACAGCCTCCTGTTTTTTTAAGTTGTTAAATCTCATCATAAATTGATTAAAATTGGCAATTCATCTTCATAAATTCAAAAAACATATCGCGAATTACAAGCTTTATAAAACGCCACAACAAACTGATTATTTTACAAATTTCATGAGCGAAAGCTAATCTGATCCCTAAATCTCTAAGCAGCTAATGCAATAGCTATTAAAATCTGAATTTCGATTCCTTTCCTACCTTAAAATATTGCCTTTGAAGTCCTACCTGATACAATTTATAATACATACATTTATACATGAACTTCAGAATTAATTGGCTTTTCTTCTGTTTCCAATATTCGGCTTTTCTCAAAATCTTTTTTCGATTCAGGGAAGCGGTGTTAAGCTTACCCTTCCTGCCGTAGGTTCGCTGGTAAAATACATGATACCTTTAGGCATCTGCCAGGGGGTATCATTTTTTGTGGAGGTGTAATTTTCTTAAATCATCCACCTTGCAATGCTGTTAATTGAGTTATTAACACTCCTAGATGAAATATCTTCAAGTTCAAAAATCAGACACTAGGACTGGAATATCCTCATCAAAAAAATAATCAATACAATGTTAAAACCTTAATGTTTATAGTGATATTATGGGAGAATTATACTTAGAAGGATGTGATAAGTACGGGGATTTTATACGTTTGTGCTGAGTACTGATATCTTAATCACTAATAACTATCTATATATCAATAAAATAGATTTAAATAAATCTATAACTTTAAAATAATGCAGATAGATGGTTTAAAACTAATTTGGCCTGGGGTCAGTTTTATAAAAACAAGATTTCCAGGTTTGGATGATACAAACTCCAATCCGAATAAATCCGTTTGAAGGGTATGAACATATAAACGATGTAGAACATGCTATGCACTGTCGCATCAGTGCAAATAGAAGGCTGTTACAGCAGGAACGACCTCCCACCCAATACTTATATGATAAGGGAGATTGCATACCATAAACTAATGATAAAACAATAAAAATTAACTATGACTAAACCTTTATTATATCACCTAATGCCTGTCTTATATGCCTGAATATGACTATTTGATTGTAGGAAGCGGATTATTTGGATGCGTGTTCGCATATGAGGCCACACGCAGGGGAAAAAAATGCCTGCTGATAGATAAAAGAAATCATGCAGGAGGAAATGTTTATTGTGATAACGTGGGGGGAATCAATGTTCACAAGTACGGTGCACATATTTTTCACACTAACGATAAAGGCTTATGGGACTTTGTAAATTCATTTGTGGAGTTTAACCGCTATACCAATAGTCCTATAGCTGAATATCAGGGGAAACGTTACAATCTTCCTTTTAACATGAATACTTTCTATCAGCTCTGGGGTGTGAAAACGCCGCAAGAGGCAAAAGATAAACTCATAACCGAAATTGGGCTATTTAAAGTGAATAAACCTGCAAATCTTGAGCAACAGGCCTTATCGCTTGTGGGAAGAGATATCTATGAAAAGCTGATTAAGGGATATACAGAAAAGCAGTGGGGACGGCCGGCCACCGAACTTCCCGCTTTTATTATAAAAAGGCTTCCCCTTCGCTTTACCTATGATAATAATTACTTCAATGACAAATACCAGGGTATTCCTATTGGGGGGTACAATAAATTGACAGAAGGACTCCTGAAAGGCATTGAGGTGCGCCTGAATACGGACTATTTTTCTGATCGTTCAAAGTGGGATCAGATTGCGGAAAATATAGTCTTCACGGGCCATATCGACCAATATTATGATTACAGGTTTGGGCAACTCGAGTATCGAAGCTTAAGGTTTGAGCATGAGCTACTCGATACGGAGAATTATCAGGGTAATGCAGTGGTTAACTACACAGAGCGGGAAGTCCCTTACACCAGGATAATTGAGCATAAGCATTTTGAATTTGGCACGCAGGAAAAAACCGTTGTAACCAGGGAATTTCCCGACGAATGGACTCAAGGGAAGGAAGCTTATTACCCTATAAATGATGAACGCAACAATGCTATTTTCGAAAATTACAAGGCGCTTTCAAAACAAGAAAAGAACGTGATATTTGGCGGAAGACTGGCAACTTATCAGTATTACGATATGCATCAGGTCATCGCTTCAGCATTAAAGGCTGCAAAAGTTCAATTTTCTAATAACCATAAATAAACATAAAAATATGAAGTTGAAAGAATCCAAATTTCCAAAAAACATACTATGTTTCTCTCATCTTCGATGGGATTTTGTTTTTCAAAGGCCACAGCACCTGATGAGCCGCTTCGCTAAAGAAACAAATGTTTTTATACTGGAAGAACCTATTTTTGATGGCCATGATCATTTTTCTGTTGAAAAAAGATCAGAGAAACTAACCATTATCACCCCGCATTTAACGCCTCACCGAAGTCCCGGAGAAGACAGGATAACCATGCGGATTTTGCTCTCCGATTTTTTGAAGAACCAGTCTATGACAGAATGGATTTTCTGGTATTATACGCCAATGGCACTGCAATTTTCGAATAACTATGGTCCCGCACTCACGGTATTTGACTGCATGGATGAACTTTCTGCCTTCGACTTTGCCCCGCCAGAACTTCTCGACATGGAAAAAGCACTTTTAAAGACCGCCGATATTGTATTTACAGGTGGCCACTCGCTATATGAGGCAAAAAAGGAACAACACAACAACATTCATGTCTTTCCAAGCAGCATCGATAAAGCGCACTTTGCACAGTCGAGAACAGCAAGAGCAGAGCCGGCCGATCAGGCATCCGTTGAAGGCATAAAACTGGGTTTTTTCGGCGTGATAGATGAACGCTTTGACAGAGATCTAATCAAGAACATCGCGGAACAAAGGCCGCATTGGCATTTTATTTTATTGGGGCCGGTCGTTAAAGTTTCATGGGAGAGCCTGCCCCACAATCCCAATATCCATTACCTGGGGCAGAAATCCTATGATGAACTTCCTGAATATCTTTACGGCTGGGATCTGGCAATTATTCCTTTTGCAATCAATAATTCCACGCGGTTCATCAGCCCAACCAAGACACCGGAATATCTTGCTGCAGGAAAGCGGGTAGTATCTACACCAATTAGAGATGTGGTTCAACCCTATGGCATTAATGGTTACGTATCCATAGCTTCGGATGCTTCGGAATTTATAAGCGCGGTGGAGCAAAATCTTTCCACCGGCGACCATACGGAATGGCTTGATTCAGTGGATCTGTTTCTGAAGGATAAATCCTGGAACAATACCTTCAAAGAGATGAAAAAGAAAATGTTATGGACCTTGCTTGAAGCCGATAAACGACTGGCCAGTTGATGAAAGAAAACTATCCGTTCCGGTCCTTTTGGATGGCGGGATTCGAATGTTCCGACCAGCTCAACCATTATGGCAACCGGGTTGATCTGCTGAGCGAAACCGGACACCTCAGCAAAACCGCGCAGGATTATCAGTTGCTTCTTGAAATGGGCATATATACGGTTCGTGAAGGCATCAGGTGGAGTTTCGTCGAAATTGAGCCTTATCAGTATGATTTCTCTACCGTACAATCAATGCTGAATGCCGGGAGATGCACTGGCATGCAACAAATCTGGGATATCTGCCACTTTGGATATCCTGTTGATTTAAGCCCGCTTCACCCACACTTTTGTGATCGGTTTGTTGGCATTTGCAGCGCGTTTGCATCCTTTCATAAAAACCATTGTCCAAATGACAGATTAATTGTAACACCGATAAATGAAGTTGGTTTTATTTCATGGCTGGGTGGCGAAAACGCCAGTACAACCCCTTATGCAAAGGGAATGGGTTGGGAAGTGAAATATGCACTGGTTCGTGCCTATATTCAGGGAATAAAAGCGATTAAGGCCATAAATCCCGAGACCTGGATTATGACAACCGAGCCACTGGTGAATATTGTTCCCGCTTTGGATGCCACGTTGGATATGATTCTGGATGCAAAAGAAAAACATGAAATCCAATACCAAACCACTGACATGCTGACCGGTGTAATGTGTCCGGAGCTGGGCGGATCAAAAGATCTGATAGACTTTATGGGCTATAATTTCTATTATAACAACCAGTGGGTAGCCAATGATTTTTCTTTCCTTCCATGGGCCAACCTTGATCCCGACCCGAGGTGGAGAGGACTCTCCTCGCTCCTGGAGGAGGCCTATCTGCGCTATGGAATCGCTGTAGTGCTCTCAGAGACCAGTCATTCTGGAGAACATCGCCCAAACTGGCTCGAACTGATCACAAAGGAATGCGTTAAAACATTAAAGATGGGCATTCCTTTGAAGGGCATCTGCCTATACCCCATCATCGACCGTCCAGATTGGGACCATCTTCATTACTGGCATCATTCAGGGCTTTGGGATGCTGATGAAAACAATCCACACGCAAGACATCTTTATCGTCCCTATGCAATGGAAATTATAAAGTCCATGGGTATAATCAAGGATTATCTTTAGCAGTAATATCCCTGACGATATAACACATCCAAAATTCAACTTCAAACAGGAATGCTCATTCAGCCTTGCTAACGGCCTTTTTGTTTATTGTATAATGGCAAAATAGGCCACATACCTCACTAAAGTGTTATCAATAAGTGCATTACGTATTTACTCTGGATTTAGCAGATTATTTAGCGAACCGTTAGAGGCCTGACATTTAATAAGCGAACCTGCTTATGGTTATATGTAAAAAAATAAAGGGTTATAAATAAGTATAGGCTCTGGGATAATTTAATTACGATGAAAATCGTCATAAAAAGAAAAGCAAAAAGATGGTTTAGTTCAGCCTTTGTCATTTCCAATCTATATTCTCCCAGCTCATTTGCCAGGATTTTTTTAGTGACTGATATCTTGGGATTGAAATATTTAAAGAAGCTATGCATGATGATCCATTTGAACAATGTTAGTCCAATTAATCCGTTAACCTTTTCATTCTTTATGAAATTTAGGCTGGCTAATCCATTCCTGTAAAAATTTGTTCCTGAAAGTAAGGCAGTTATGATCATGCCAACTATCCAGGAAATAAAAGCAATAGAAAAACTAAATGTAAAATACTTAATCATAAGCAGAGGCGTCGCTTTTATTCTATAAGCGTAACTTTAAATCACGAAAATAATGAATAACTATGAAATTGCATTACCCATCAAAGATTGAATAGCTTTTTCCAGTACATGGTGGCAGAATTGACAGTTCATCAATTTAAGATTGGGGGTTTCAGGGATAGTGGATTATCTTCAAACTCACAATTCTCTTAAAATCTTCTATAAAATTTGGTTAACGGTCTTACCAGGTACACCACCAAAAAGCTATCCTGGAGATTTAGAATAGTTTTAAAATTAAATAAAATTATTTCGTATGTCAGTCTGAGCGTAGTCGAAGACCATTTTTTATATTTAAGAGAAGCAATCGACTTCGCTCGGTGTGACAAATTAGGAGAAGTAATGTAATTGAATAAAAATTTAAATAGGCGCTTAGAATAGTTTTAAAAAATTTAAAGCAGAATCATATTAATTAAAGCGATGATACATCATTTTTAGTTAAAATCACGATCTTTATTAACTCAAATAAAACAAACAGATATGAAAAAATTATTTTTAATATTCCTGCTGCTGCCTTTTATTGGTAGCGCACAGATTAAAGGCACCCATTTTGAACATGGACTTTCCTGGCAGCAGGTGAAGGAGAAAGCAAAAAAAGAAAACAAATTCCTTTTGGTCGACTGCTTTACTACCTGGTGCGGTCCTTGCAAATATATGGCCAGTACAATTTTCCCGCAGGAGAAAGTTGGTGAATTCTTTAACAAAAACTTTGTAAATGTTAAGGTTCAGTTCGACCAGACCAAAAATGACAGCGAAGAAGTGAAAAGCTGGTATGCCGATGCCCAGTTGATGAGCAAAGAGTTTAAGATAAATGCCTATCCTACCTTTCTGATCTTCTCTCCCAAAGGAGAACTTGTACACCGTATTGTGGGCGGCGGTGAGGCGGATGAATTTATCGCCAAGGCACAGATGGCGCTCAACCCGGAAACCCAGTATTATACGCTGCTGAAAAAAAGCGAGTCAGGAAATCCTTCTCCTGAAACCCTGAAACAATTGGCCATTAGTGCAGAGGTTGCTTATGATGAGGAAAACTCCGAAAAATTTGCCAACGCTTATATTAATACACAAAAAGACCTCTATACCAAAGAGAACCTGGAGTTTATCAGCAGATACGCCAGAAGCACTAAAAGCAAGGGATTTGAGCTGATGCTAAAAGATCCTGAAAAAACAGATGCGATTTTGGGAAAGGGAAAATCAAATAAAATCTTAAGCAATATTATTCTGGAGGAAAACATCTATCCTTCGCTTAGGAAACCCAATGTAAATATAGATTCACTGGTTGCTGCCGTACAGGCGAAATACCCGAAAGTGGACATTAACGAACCCACAGACCTGATCAAGATCCAGATTTTTCAGAGCGAAAAAAAATGGGACAAATTTCAGCCGGCAGTATTAAGCTATATGAAAAAATACGGTACAGAAGTACGTGCTGATATGCTGAATTCTTTTGCATGGACGGTTTTTGAAAACTGTAAAGACAATAACTGCATTGCTGAGGCGTTGAGCTGGAGTAAACGCAGTGTTGATGAGACCCAGAGTAAAGAGCCTGCCTACCTTGACACTTATGCCAACCTGCTATATAAGCTGGGTAAGAAGGACCAGGCTATCGCCATGCAGCAAAAAGCAGTAGACCTGGTTGCAGCTGAAAATAAGGCGCAGTACCAGGTTACGCTAGAGAAAATGAAAAAAGGTAAATAATCCTTAAGATTAAGAAAGGGGATGTAGCTTATGGTGCTGCATCCCCTTTTTTGCTAATGCCCTGATGTAAAGCATTAGCAATGAAGTTTCTCGGTAAGCTAATTAAGTTAAGGGATAAATCGCAAAATGATGCCACCCTGAGAATTAATTAATTGTTTAAAATCAATATGAATGACAGACTTTTTAGCGAATTATAGGTTGCGGGGAATCGTAAATGCAAACGCTTTAAGATTCCCGCCTGCGCGAGAATGACGGCCGTACTGATAGATTCTGTCTACAATCGTTCGGTTATCTTCGTGCCTCAGCAATGACGCCCCTCTTTAATATCTGTCATTAATAGAGGTTAGAATTTTTCAAATACATAGAAGGGTTGACAGATATACAAGGGGCGTCATTTCGACCGTAGTGGAGAAATCTTTGAACTATGGTAAAAGATTTCTCCATTTCGCTGCGCTTCAGTCGAAATGACGGCGATTTTTTAAATCTGTCATTGAGAGTTCATATGTTGCCAATATGCCACGGTGTACAAGTATCTTTTCAAAGCAAACCCTCATATGCATTTCGGCATATAAGGGTTTACTTTAATAATTATTTATCCATTCTGGGATAATTACATTTTATCTGGACATCTCTATCATGGTTGAAAGTTGCCTCACGGCAACCTCATTTGGCCAAAGCAATCCCAATTCTTTAAAGCGTATTTTACCATTGCCATCAATAATAAACTTTGCGGGAATTCCCGAAACACCAAATGAGGTTACTGCAGGATTCTTTTTTGTAACCGGATCCTTAGTATCCATATACAAAGGCAAATCCAGGTTATGGGTTAACAAATAGTTTACAGCGTCAGGTTTTGGGTTTGGAACCGTTTCCCAGGTGTGTATAAACAAAAACTTTACGGTCGGGTCGTTTTTATATTTGTTAACCATCATTTGCATCGCTGGTAACGACTTTTTACAAGGTCCGCACCAGGTTGCCCAAAAATCAAGAACAATCGTCTTTCCCTTAAAGTCTGACAAGGATACTTCCTTGCCGTTTATATCTTTAACTTTAAATTCCGGTGCCTGCTCCGACATCATTTTGGCTGCTATTTCTGCTTTGTATTTGTTGTCAAACTGATTGGTAAGCGTAGCCAGGTAAGCATTTGCATCTTTCCCCGGATACACTTTTACATAAGCATTTTTTAGTTCGGTCTTAACATCATCATTAGCCAGGCCTGATAAAACCGCTTTCTCCAGTTCAGGAAGCGCTTCCTGGTACCTGCCGGTTTTGCTCATCAAATAATAATACTGTGCAGTCAATCCTGCACTTTTTTTGTTAGCCTGCTCATAGCACTCTTTTATAGCAGCGAAAGCTTTCTCATGATCGCCCAGTTTATCAGCCACCTGACTGTATAATTGTAGCAAATACAACCGCTCTTCCTTTGCATTTGTTGAGTTGTTTAATTCTTGCTTAACCAAAGTTTCAGCTGCTTTCAAATCATAAGCCATTAAACCGGTAGTAACATTTTCAACATACATAATTCTTGCAGTTTCCTGGATCTGGTTAAAATAATATAAAGCCTTCTCAGAATTTTTTGCTACTATAAAATTATCTACGAGTATAGCTCTGTACTGGTCAAAGCTTTCGTTTGGATGGGCTTTTACCAGGCGATTAAGAATGGCTTCTTTTTTTGAAAGATCGATGAAGATCTTCATAGAATCGAGACTTGCCTTGTAGGCCGGTTGTGCTTGCTGGCTATATCCTGATAAACCTGTAAACAGGAGCGCAATAAACATTGTTATTTTTCTCATTTTGATTAGATATTATAAATCTTTTTCTAAGTTACATCGACAGATTTTGTCTGGCAGCGGCAATTTGCATAATTTCCCCAAAGCCGGTAAATTTCTTAGTGTACGTACCGTTGTTAAATTCTCCCTGGGCATTGATGTCGAAATAATAAACTTCGCCCGCTGAACCATTATTCACACCAATCACCAGTTGTTTGCTGGTACTTCGTTTCATTTCGATATCTTTAATTGCATACCCAGTTGGGAAAGTGTAGATAAGCCTTGCCGATTTAGCAAGCATGTCGTATAAATACACGTTATTTCCGGCGGTATAATAAAGTTGTTTTAAGATGGAAGAGGTTGCAAAGTTAGTGGCACTACCAATTTCCGGACTACTATCCATTTTTTGATTAATCCCAGGATGGGTACTGTTTCCATCCCCTGTTAAAGATAGTAAGTAGCGTCCATCGTTACCTTCCATAATATAATACCATTCAATTCCCTCTTGTGATAAGGTTGTTACGCCCCTATCATAAGCGATCATTTTTTTGCCTACGTTTGCCATATCAAACGAGTTTGTTGTTAAAGGTGTTGCAGGTGCACGATCCAGAATTCTCGACAGATAGGGCATCTGCATAAAACTCATTGTGTTGTTATCGTAGAAATAAGTCATACTATAATCGGCGGGGAATATGCCGGGGAATAAATTATAGTTACCAGGAATGCGTTGAGTAAAGGGTTTGACATTGTCTGAGGTTGCACCGGAAAGCCCAACATATAAATTGCCGTCTGCCACTATATACTGTTCAAATTGTAAATTATTTATCATGAATACTGGGGCAGTTTTGAACGGAAGTGGTGTAGCCAAACCCGGGAGAATCGAACTTTTGTCACCAAGGTCCAGCCAGTCGTTCATGTTAAAACGATACACATTTTGATCACTAAAGTAATAGAAGAAACCACCCTTCCCAAAATTATATAAGGCCAGTGCTTTACCTGGATAGGTTTTATTGTTTGCCACTTCCATAGGGTTGTCAAAAATAACATCGTCTGTCCGAATCAAAGAAACTTTGCCTTTTCCATCTTTGTTATTGACAATATACCAACCATCAGGATAAACACCATTCACTGTGATGGTATATTGCTTTACTGTATAAATGCCATTTCTCTTGCTCGTTACTTTGTATATTACCGGATAAGTACCTGGGCTTAGTGTTACTTTGATGCGTAGATTTTTTGTTTTAGCAATTGTTGTTGTATCTGTTGCTGTATTAAGTTTCCAGCTATAAATAAATGAATCACCTTCGGGCATTGTTTGCGCCAATGTTGGTGTGATAATCAACGAATCCAGTTGTGGAACTGTAAAAGCAGTTATAGCATCTGTAATCTTAATGTCGTTGATTTGATCATATTTAAACGATTGATTGTCTTTTTTACAGGCCGAAAATGCCAGCATGATGACAATAAAAACCGGGCTGAGCTTTAAAAAGTATTTTAAATGCATAATATTTTAAATTAAGGGAACGATATTCTTTGACCGTTCTCATCTAACAATGGACCATTTGCGGCCTCGTAAGCGGCCAGCGCATTCCTCAGGGTAACCGGAAAGTTCAGTAAGCCATCAGAACCAATTTTATTGTAATCAAAATCGGTTATTCCCAATGTTTTCACCATGAACTTATATTTTACGGCACTGAAATCCCCGAAATCGCTCTGAAGGTAAATCCAATAACCAGGCTCAATGTATTGGCCGGTTACATCAACCTTCAGATACCTGAAGTTTTCTTCCGTACCTTGGTTAGTGACGGTCTCCGGTGTCTGTCCTAAAGTACCCAAAATAAAGTCTTTAGTTTCTGCGGGCTCCAGCACAATTCTGTACACATTGCTGGCCATTCCGGCAGAATTGAGCAATATTAAGGGATAATTAAATTTCGATGCGCCTGCAGGAACGGTGAATTCTTTCAACTCAAAATCTACGCCTGCAGTTGCGGTTGTTCCCTGGGCCGTTTTCAGCATTACCGTACGTGGCTGATCGGATAGCTTACCGGTGATGCGCATGGGTATAAACAGGGTGTCTCTTTGCTTTTCAGTAGCTTGAAAGGCAAAAGAGTAGCTTCTTACGGCTGTGGTATTTAATTGTTCGTAGGTATAGGCAAAGAAACTAACGCCATCCTTTCCCTGGTAGGTTTCGACTGCTTCTTTTTTACAAGAAAAAAGCGTAAAGACCATCGTCACATATAATATATATTTCATAATACAAGTGTGATTAATTAGCATAGTTTGGATTAAATTGAAGTTCGGAAGGCGGAATTGGGAGTACGTACTGAGCAGGTGCCATGGCAGGACCAAATTGCATTCTGGAGGCTTTAATGCGCTTATAGTAAAAGAACAATTGTCCTTCTGCATAAAATTCCTTCTGATATTCTTTCGTAATCTCCGCTTTAAGCGTCACTGCTGTAATCGTATTTGGCAAAACTTTAATTCCCCTGTTCAGACGCACCGTGTTTAAATATCCAACACCGACATCAGGCGTTGATGCCGTCTCAGCCAGGATATAATACATTTCGGAAAGGCGTATGCCTGGTACATACTGGTCGAGTAAATTATCGGCAATTGGGGTGGTAGAACTGGATGCCTGCCAGAATTTAGATGGGAACGGGACTCCTCCCTCCTGCTCAATGCGAAACGCAAATCTAAAGTCTGAAGTTCCCCCATTGCTAGTTTCGTAAAGTGTATTAAAATTAGCGGCACTACGTGTAAGCGTTTGGCTTGCAGCCCCCCTAAACCTAAAATAACGTTGTACGGTGGGCAATATATCCCTAACCCTGATCATAAATACCTGCTCGTTAAAATACAAGCGGTCACGTACTGTCAATCCCGTAGCAACAACACTAGCTTGTGCCTGGGTAACAAAAGTATATTTTGCAGAGTTAACCACCACAGTTGCAGCCGCCGCCGCCCCGATATTATCGCCGCTATACAACATAATTCTCGCTTCCAGCGCTTTTACACCATAATAATTAAGCTTATTCCGCCTGGTCCGTAAATCGCTGGTCACAATCGGATCAACAGGTAACAGTAGACTTTCCGCTTCTTTCAGGTCCGCCAGGGCAAATTTTACCACATCTGCAGTTGTTGCTGGGGGATTTGCATTTTGGTTAACGTCTTTTTTATATGGGATGGCTTTTAGATTGGCACCCGCAGTATATTCAGGCCCAAACATCCGCAATAAATCAAAATGCAAAAATGCTCTTAAGGCTAACGACTCACCACGTAATAGTGCGTACGAATTATTAGATAGCACAGATCGGTTTGTTTCTGTATTTGCAATTATTTTATTAGCTGCGGCAATTGCACTATAACTGGCAGACCAGATGGAATCGGTATAGCTTACTACTTCCGTTGAAGCGTAGTTCAGAATTTGTGTCTGTTGCAACTGAACTGACGATGCAGGATCAATTGTCGCATAATTTTGAGCAAGCGCGGAAGCGAAGCCCATGGAAAGGTTATCCCCATAGAGTTTGCTACTGGCAAGCTGGCCATATACGCCTGATAAAGCCTGTTGAAAACCAACTTCTGAAGTAAACAGCTGTTCTTCAGATAGACTCGTTTTGGGTGTTACATCCAAAAATTTCTTACAACCGGAAAACATCGCAACTATTGCCAGGATTCCTATAATTAATGTTGTTCTTTTCATTGGGATATGAATATGTTTTTTGAATTTAAAATCTTGCACTTAAACCAAATGTATACTCTCTGGCAAAAGGGTTATCTGTACCACGTTCAATTTCAATGGAGCTAAAGGTAGCCAGGTTGTTCGTTGTGGCACTAACACTTAGGTTCTGCAAGCCTAACTTTTTTACAAATGCGGTTTTGAACTGATAACTCAAATTAATTGAGCTGAGCTGAATGTTATTATCTCGCTGAACAAAACGTGAAGTAAGCTTTGTTGGTGTCGGAGAGGTTGTAATTCTACGGTATGGGCTCAAACTTCCAGGCCCAGTCCAACCCAGGTCATACGCTCTTCGGTCTACGTTGTTACGCGCATCAACGGCCTCCACACGGTTTAATAACGTACTGTTATACAGATCAGCACCATAATTATAATTGAAACTGAAATTTAAGGCAAAACCTGCGTACAGGAAGTTTGAATTAATGGCACCTGTCCACCTGGGGCGTGTATCGCCAACATAGGTTTTATCATTAACATCCCACACAAAGGTTGGGGTACCATCTGCTTTCAGGTAAACTTCCTGGCCGGTAACCGGATCAATGCCCAGTGACCTCACCGCATAAATTGCCGTTGTCGACTGACCTTCAATAAACTGCGCATTTTCGGTTGTCTGAGCAGAATTATTCGCATTCAATGCAGCGTTGAAGGCCTTAAGTTTATCAGAAACTTCTTTTAACACCGATTTATTAGTGGCGGCGTTCACAGAAACATTCCATTTTAAGCCTTTACGAGGGTCAGATAGTATGGTATAACCAAGGTCGAGTTGTAATCCCCTGTTCTGAATTTTACCCAAATTTTCAGTGTACGAAGGGAAACCGGTACTAGATGCCAGCGAAACCGTAGTCAGCGCATTCTGCGTTACTTCGTTATAAAATTCTGCATTAAAAGTTAAACGGTTGTCCAGAAATGCTGAAGCAATACCAATGTTAGACTTCAATACCTGTTGCCAGCTTAAATTCGGGTTTCCAAGTGCACCAGGAAAAGCACCTACTTCACCAAAATAGCCAGTAGATGTACCCAGGTTGTACCTGAATTGTGCGGCGTAAGGATTTTGTACAGATGTACCGGTAGAACCGTAACTACCACGAATCCTCAACAGGTTAACTGTCCTGCTGTCCTTAAGGAATTGTTCATTATTGATGTTCCATCCTAAACCTGCAGACCAGAAATTACCAAACTTATTATTCTCTCCATAAGCAGAAGAGCCATCTCTGGTATAGGTAAAATCGGTAAAATACCGGTTATCATAAGAATAGTTTGCACTTCCGGTATAAGAAAGATTGTTAATGGTACTCTCAGTCCCGGTAGGTCTGCTGTTTAAATATTGCGCAGCAAACAGGATGTTATCTAAACGATCGAAAGGGAAACCCTGTGTTGATACATTATATGAATTTAAGCTTGTGCTGGCAAGCCTGAATCCCGCATATACGGTAACGCCATGCTTTCCAAAATTCTTGTTGTAGTTCACAGCACCTGTTCCGTCCATAGTAAAGGCATCACTGTTGTCTTTCGAATAGGAACCTCGTGCACTTAAATCTGCGATACCATCGAACCGGCTATCTAAAGCGGAATAGAAATTATCTATTGTGCCATTCACTTTGGTGATGCCCAGTGCACCAGTGAACCACAAAGACTTACTATAGTCGTAACGAATAGTGGTATTGTTTCTTAAATTAAAGTTCTTATTTCTGTTGTTGATAGTATTGTACTTAATATCCATTAATGGGTTTAAGACAACCGAACCTGCTACACCGAAGCCCAAATTGATGTTCTCCAGGTACTGGTTTATATTACCATTTTCATCGTAAGGTTTCCAGTATGGATTCAAAGCCAGGTACTGACTAAATTCTCCATAGGGCGAGTCATTAGAAATAACCTGAGTTGCAATCGTGTTGTTTTGGAAGGTTAAATTATTGGTTTTATAACTCAGCGTAAAACTTCCAGAATAATTTTTCCTATCCTGTTCTTTCATTACGCCCTGTAACAGATTTCCGCTGAAAGTAAGGTTGAAAGTCAAAGACTGGTCGCCCCCACGTAATGACAGGTTAGTTCTGTTGTTGATTCCTGTTTGAACGGGGATAGATTTCCAATCCGTATTCACACCGCTCAACATTGCTTTATATCGTTCGGCATTAATGGCTTGTCCTCTATAACTGTTTAGAAAACCTACCCGACGTTCGAAATCCAATTTTTCTTCTGAATTCAGCATATGATAAACAGAAAGATCAGGAGATGATAATGTTAAGTTATTGGTTATGGAAACTTCTACTTTTCCTCTTGGAGGAAGGATTGTTGTAACAACCATCACACCGTTACCACCACGGGAGCCATACATTGCAGTAGCAGAAGCATCTTTTAATAACGTTACTGATGCAATTTGATTCATGTCGAGATCTACGATTGCCTGTAATGAAACCTGGAATCCATCGAGAATAAACAATGGCGTATTGGGATTTCCAACAAGTTCTGAACCCAGGGTTGGGTAAGAAGTTTGCCCACGCATGGTAATTTCAGGTAGCGCATTGATATTACCCCCAATCTTATTGTTGGGAATGATTCTGAAAGAGGGATCAAGGGCAGCAATACCAGCAAATACATTTACCGGACTCACGGCCTTAAGCTCAGCTCCGGTCATGGTTTTAGCAGCTCCGGTATAAGTGTTAACTTTCCTGTCGACCATTCCGGTAATCACCGTTTCATTTAGCGTCAACTGATCTTCCTGCATATAAATGGTATAATTCGAATTAGAGGAAATAGGCACCTCAACGGTCTTATAACCTATAAATCTGAACTCCAAAGATGTTGCACCCTGTGGTATGCTGATGGAAAACTTTCCATTCTTATCCGTCTGAACCGCAGACTTTGTTCCCTTGATAGATACTGTAACTCCCGGGATTGGCTTGTGTTCTTTGGCATCGCCAACAAAACCAGAAATGACATCCAAATTAGCCTTTACACCTGCTTTAATCACCACAGTTTGGTTACGTATGGTAAAGTCCAGATTTTGTGCTGCAAAAATTTGCTTAAGTACAGCAGGCAATTCAGCATCTTTAACATTGATGGTTACAGGTATTGAATTTTCCAATAGATTGTCCGCATAAAAGAAATTATAACCAGTTTGTTGGTTAAGTTCCTTAAAAACGGATCGAAGTGAAGCATTTGACTTGGTTAAAGTCACTTTTTGAGCGAGACTCGATGCACTTACCTGCATAAGGCACGCTATTATTATTACAATGGTTAGGCGCATGGTTAACAATAATTTGAGGTACAGCCGGTTAGGCATACCAAATTTCCTTGATTTTTGATACATTAGTAGTTGGTTTGGTTAAACAGTCTCTGATGCGTTGGTCCGTAGCGAGACTGTGGTTGTAAATTGATTTTCAATCGAATATTCCAGACTATGATCAGGTCCCGGCAGTTAAACGGGGCCTGTTTTTTTTGAGGGATATCTTTAGTTATCGTATTTCTTTTATCATCTAGTTTGTTTAAAGGTTAAAATTCAGTTTATTATTCGTTATTTATTATTTTGATACATATACGGTTCGTCCTTTTAAATCGAAACGAGCTTCCCCTGTTGATTCCACGATTTCAAGCACCTTTGACAATTTATCAAACCTCGACACTTGACCACTGAAACGCTGGGTGGTTTTTTCACCGATGTAAACAACCTCCAAATTATACCAGCGACTGATCATTTTCATGATTGTTTCGATGTTTTCACTTTCGATTACAAATTCATTATTTTTCCAGGCAACAGCCAGATCGGTATCCGTTTCACTAATCGTTATTTTGCCTGCGGATAGCTTTGCTTGTTGCCCTGGTTTAAGCAATTTGTAGTTACCCGATGCTGAGAGCTTCACGCTTCCTTCCAGTAAGGTGGTTTTTTCTACTTCATCATCGGCATAGCTGCTGATGTTAAAATGAGTTCCTAATACTTCTACTTCCTGCCGGCCTGTCTTTACAATAAATGGATGTTGCTTATCCTTAGCCACTTCAAAATATCCTTCACCACTAAGGGTAACTATCCGCTTTCCGTTTTGAATGAGGGAGGCGGTATAGGTGAGACTGGAAGCGGCATTTAAATAGACAAGCGATCCGTCAGGCAACCGCACCTGATAGGTTTCGCCACGGGCGGTAGACAGGGTATTGGTAGCATTTGGATCCGAACCTTTTTCACTAACCTGGTACACCAGTTTGCCGTCGCCTGATTTAGTGATGACTATTCCGGATTCTCTTCCTATTTCACCTTTAGACGCATTTGCTAAGCTGACCTTCCTGCCATTTGCCAGGGTAAGTGTAGCACCATAGCCCCCTGACTTGATATCATATAAAGTAACTTTGGGAACAGTGGCAACCTTTTCCGGTTGGTTATTAAAAAAATAAACACCCAGGTACACTACAGCTAAAACTGCAGCAACAGCAACAATTTTTAACCAAAGTTTAAGTATTTTATTCTTACCTTCTGGCATGGCATGTGCTGATTCCTGAATCTGAACAAACAAATCCTGGTCGACCTTTTCCAATACCCCGGCAATGGCTAAATCATTTTCATATTGCTCCTCATGGATTGCTAAGGCGCCTATGATGAGCTCTTTCAATACTTCCTGATCTTCATCAAGTTGAAAATAATTCATCAGACGCTGGGTTTCTTCGGGACTACAGGTATTATCCAGGTGTTTTTTGAAGAGTATATGAAGTTGTTCAGATGGTTTCAAGGTTCGATTTTTACAGCTAATACGGAGCTGCGCAAAAATATCCTTAGTCTGTTAACAAAAAATTAACAATTAATTTCCAAAAACAACGATCAGAATCAAAAGCCTTTGCATAAAACAGCCAAAACTATCGAAATGGTAAGTGTGGGAGAGTCTCTAAAATAGGTTTTAAGAAATCTATTGGCCTGCAGCATGTGGCTACTGATGGTTTTAGCATTAATGCCCATAATCTGCTCTACTTCTTTATAAGATTTACCTTCTAATTTGCAGAGTGTAAATACCATTTTACGCTGTGGGGGCATCAGGTCTATGGCTTTCTGGAATTTTTGAGCATCTTCTTTACTCAGCAAATCTTCTTCAACGTGAAGATACAACTCTGAACCTGAAGCAACCATTTTAGTCAATAAACGTTTGTCTTTGGCTACTTTCCGAAAATAATCATGTACCAGGTTCTCTGCTATACGAAAGAGATAAGATTTAAAAGATTTTTCGGGGTCAATCTGCGTCCTTACCTCCCATATTCTAAAAAAAAGTTCCTGCAGCACTTCTTTTACCAGGTCGTCAGATTTGAGAAGTTTAAATAAATTTCCAGCGATCCGGTATTTATAGTTATTGTATAGGATTTCAAATGCCCGCTCGTCACCATTTTTTAATTGAAGTAATAAAGACTTTTCATCGGTGTGATTAACGTTGATCATTCGTCTGGCAAATATACATTAACTTGAAAAGACAAGGTAGTTATAATTTTGGAAACGCAGTACTGCGTTATTTAACTATAGTTATTTTTAAATTGATCAAATATTCCTCTCAACGGCAATGAAAGCCTAAACAACAAGGATATGACTGAAAATCTATCTTTTGTGATCTTAGGCTAAGTTTGAGGTTAATTAATGAACTTTAAAAAGCCAGTTCAAATTTGATTGTACACATTAAATTCAATTTGGAAATTAATTGATTTTTAATTGGGCATAGTGTTTAATAAACCATATTAATGCCGTGTTTTTGTTGGATTCTTTATAAGCCAATACCACCTCTGTATTAACAGGAATGGCATCAATTTCAATAAAAGACACCTTTAATTGTGCGTATTGCTTTTTTAGTGATAGTGGTAAAATAGATACACCCAGACCCGCTTCTACCAATTGTAATATAGAGTGCACATTGTTAGCCTCGTGGGTAATATCGGGACTAAAACCCATTCTCTGACAAATCTCGATGAGTTTCTGGTTATACTGGGGTGCAAAATCTTTATTAAAAAATATAAACGGACTTTTTTTCAAAAAATCTGCAAGCTCTTGCTGTCCATCAATTTTTTGATCTGTTATGGGAATAACCACTACAAAGGGATCAAAAAACAAAGATTCTACTTTCAATTTTTCGGATAAAACCGGAGCTCTTAAAATCCCAACATCCAGGCTGCCATGTTCCAGTGCTTTAATTTGGGTGAGTGTAGGTACTTCAAACAAGCTCGTTTTTAGATAAGGAAATTCCTGATGCATCAATTTTAAAATTTCTGCAAGGTGCGATTGGTAAACCGAACTAATATAACCGATCCTTAATTCGCCGCTAACGCCTTCATGAATTTTACGCACCTCTTCTTTACTTTCTTCCAGCTTGTTAAACATGGCATCAACCTCAATCTTAAAGTATTTGCCGGCGTTCGTTAATGCCACCCGCTTATTATTACGCACAAACAACTGTACACCAAGCTCTTCTTCCAGTTCTTTAATCTGCCTGCTTAAAGGCGGTTGTGAGATAAAAAGTTTGGATGCTGCTTTGGTAAAATGAAGTTCTTCTGCAACAGTTTTAAAATACAACAGGTGTCTGAGTTCCATAAATATAATACTTAAAAGGTATTGATATATGCCAAAATTGATATTTTACAAATATGATTAACAGCACTAACTTTACAAAAAAATTAAAGCAATGAATAAAGATTATTCGCATAAAGCAACAAATGAAGAAATCAGAACAAGGTTTGATAACGATGTAGAACGTTTCTCAAACTTGGAAAGTGGTCAGCAAACCACAATCGACGCACCACTTACCATGGAGCTTTGCACCGGAGCAGCCAAATATATTAATCCGGATGCCCGGGAACTGTTGGATATTGGATGTGGTGCTGGCAATTACACATTAAAAATGCTCAGCAAAATCCCAAACCTGAACTGTACCCTTAACGACTTGAGTTTACCGATGCTGGAACGCGCAAGTGATAGGGTATCGCCACAAACTACCGGAACAGTAACCGTTATACAGGACGATATGCGAAACCTTAATTTACCTGACAATCATTTCGATATTGTACTGGCCGCAGCAACATTTCATCATTTGCGTACTGATGCCGATTGGGAACTTATTTTTACTAAAGTTTACCGCGCCTTAAAACCCGGCGGCAGTATCTGGATTTCAGACCTCATTGCCCACGATTCTGTATTGATCGATAATCTTTTTCAAGATCAATATGGCGCCTACCTCGAAACACTTGGCGGCGCAACATATAAGCAAAAGGTATTTGATTATGTTGAATATGAAGATACCCCCCGTTCTTTAAACTATCAGCTGGCATTACTGCAAAAAGTTGGGTTTAGCGTTACTGAGATACTGCATAAAAACTCTTATTTTGCAGCGTTTGGCGCAATAAAATAAAACAATTCTGCCTGGTGATATGCCTAATATTACCAGGCAAACCCCTATTCTATTTTAGCAAAAAAGAATACTGTGTTTTAAAAATGTTTTATTAACCACCTACCCCATTATGGGTAGCCAGGTTTAAAACTTTTACTTAATATAGTTAATTCGTCCTGATTGATCAAATTCGGATCTTCGAACTGCCGCTTTAAAAAATTTACCGGAACTTTTAAAGTCCCATTTGTAGTGCGTAATATGCAAGCTTCTTCATTCGTAGTGGAGGATACATAATGACCGATTTCGGATTCAATTTCAGATAAACGGATTAGCAATTCGTAATAGATGTAGAGTGGGATATTCACAACGCAAAGTTACCACAATAAAAAGCAAACATTTAATTATTGTTACATTAACATTAATTCATCTGCTAACCTTAAATTAACAGTAAGCTTTTTTTTCATTTAAGCTCATCAACCGGGGCTTAAAACTTAATCCCTGCTTAACAATAGTAGTTTTAAGTTTGCTGTTAAAATTCAGAAAGGTTATGAAAAAACGCTCAACTCATTTAAAAAGAATGGCTTATTGCTGCTCTTACCTCATTATTCTGACCATTTCCCTCCATTCCTGTAAAAAAGATAAAAAACGACCTGATTATCCCGCCGGAAGTAACGAAAACATCAATACCTGGATACTCGACAGTTTGAAACGTTATTATTATTGGAATGAGCAATTGCCTTCCGATCCAAATATTGGTTTATCACCCAAAGATTTTTTTAATACTGTCCGCAATGCTTCCGACCGTTTTTCCTATATCAATATTCCAAATGACGCCACAACCATTACACCGAACAACCGGAACTTTGGTTTTGATTATGTAACCGTTAGCGACCAGAACAGTGCAAAAGTGATTGGGATTATTAAACTGGTTTTAAAAGATTCTCCTGCATCACGGGCAGGTTTAAAACGTGGAGATTACATCAGCAAGATCAACGGAAAAACATTAACAAGTGCCAATACACAGGCTTTGCAGGACGAAATTTTAAGCAGCGACCGCTTTTCGCTAACGCTGGCAGAGCAGAACAACAATGTATGGACAGATACACGTACCGTAGAACTGGCTAAAGGTGTAATCCTTGATCAAAAAGAAATCAGTAAAGTGATAGAAAGTGATGGAAAAAAAATCGGCTACCTCTATTTTCTTGATTTTAATGGTGGATTGGCCAGTTCATTAATTCCGGTTTTCAGTAATTTCAAGGCGGAGGACATTACCGACCTGATCCTCGATCTACGTTATAATGCTGGTGGTCAGGTCGCAGAAGCGGCAGCAATATGTGCCATGATTGCACCGAGCGTGACATTTGATAAAGCATTCATTACCTACAAGGGCAATAAAAACGGTGGAAACAGAACAGAATCCATTGGTACCGCAGCTACTTTCGATCGAACTGTAAATTTCAATGTTCTTCTTCAGCAAAACCTGGGTTTAAGCAAGGTTTATATTTTGTCAACTGCCGCCACGGCTTCGGCTTCGGAAGTGATGATCAACAATTTAAAACCCTTTATCCAGGTCATACAGATCGGTGAAAAAACCAGGGGAAAAGATGAAGCATCGTTCAGGATATTTGATGCCCGGAGCCCAAAACAGGTCAACTGGGAAATGCACCCGATTGTATATAAACTATTTAACGCACAAGGAACTGGTAATTACAGTGCAGGTATCCCACCCGATGTAGCTGTAAATGAAATTAATACTTTACCCCTGCTCCCATTTGGCGATCAGGCCGATCCGCTGTTAAAAGCAGCAATCGCTAGGATAAGCGGCAAAGTAGCCAAAACGGGTATGGGCGTTAATACCATAATTTCAGGAGTTTTCCAACCCGGAAATATTTTAATGGATTCGAGGGCACAATCTGCAAAACAGGCCATGGTGATTACCCACCGATAGCAGAGACAGAAAAGGTTCTCATTAGCTTAACATTAACTTTAAATGCAAGCCGTAATTTGCATCCGTTAACCGCTACTCATGGAAAAGTTGGAAGATTTTAAAAATATAAAACTCCTGAATGCATTGAAAGCTGGCGATTCGGCTGCTTTTAATGAAGTTTACCACAAGTACCGCCAAAAGCTATTTGGTTATTCCTATCATTTTACCCGCTGCCGGGAAGAAGCCGAAGAACTTACACAAGATAGCTTTGTCAGACTTTGGGAAAACAGGGCTAAAGTAGACCCCGAAAAAAATTTCGATGCTTTTCTTTATACTCTCATTCGCAATAATTTTTTGGGTACACTCCGTAAAAAAGCAAGAGAAAAGGCCTATAGCAGCGAAAGTTTAGCACAAGAACAATCTTTTAATGCCATAGAAGATGAACTGGATGCAAAAGAATCGAAACAGTTAGCACAGGAAGCGATCGAAAGCCTTTCTCCTCAGGTAAAACGGATCTATCTCATGAGCCGGAACGACCACCATACACATGAAGAAATATCGCAGCTAATGGGGATTTCTAAAAACACGGTGAACAACCACCTGAAAAAATCGCTGGGCATCATGCGTAAATACTTTAAGACTTATTCGCCGGAAACGATAATATCATTGGTAGTAGTGATGTTTTGCTAAGTGGTCAGCGTGGAGCGTTTGGCGAACGCAATCGTCATTCCAATCCAATAGCCATCGGACAGAATGCAGTGGAACTTAGAAATCTATCTCAACAGATTTCTCGGCTTCGTTACACTCCGCTCGAAATGACGGCAAGTAGAGGGAATTTTCACGCAGAGATTAATTCCTATCATTTATATTAGTTAGAGAAATCGTCATCTCGACTGAAGCGCAGCGAAATGGAGAGATCTATCTCAACAGATTTCTCGACTGCGTTGCACTCCGCTCGAAATGACGGAAACTAGAGGAAATTTATACAAAGATTAATAGGATAAGTTGATTGATAGGGATGCGCAGCGCTCGCTAATTAGTCATGAAATATTGGATTATTCATTTCCATCAACTATGTTACATTTTCCATCCTAAAAGATCCTTCGACTGCGCTCAGGATGACAAAACGAGTTAAATTTCCGCGTTTCCGTGCCTCCGTGGCTAACTCCTAAAACATGCGCTAATCGGTCATTGTAAATTGATTATTGGTGATTAATTAAACCATTAAATCTTTATTAAAATAAATTTCATTTCCCTATAGCTATATACCAACTCTCGTGCATATATACAGTAGCGCAGCATAAAAAGCGTGAAGAACAAGCATAAAGTGAAACAAGATTACATTAAAATATTATTTGAACAATACCTGGAAGGCAAAACCAATCAGGAAGAGGAAAAAGTCCTGTTGGATTACCTCGCCGATCCGGCGAATGGCGACGGCGAATTTCATGCAGTAATGGAAAAAGCATGGAAAAAGCAAAACCATCAAGCCGACTACTCTTCTGAAGCCAGGCAAAGCCTTAACCAGATCTGGAATAAAATTGAAGAGCGGGAACCAAAAAGCAGACCGCTATATCCTATATTAAAATATGCAGCAGCAGTTGTGGTGGTTATTTCTGCAGCATTTGGCTGGTACGCCTACAAAAAAACACAAGAACCTTTACAAACAGCTATTGCTTTTTTAAGTAAAACGACTCAAAAAGGCGAAAAAGTGAAGTTGATATTGCCAGATAGTTCGGTTGTATACCTTGGCGCCGGCAGTAAACTTACCTGGCCATCACATTTTGTTAAAGGCAAACTGAGAAATATCCAACTGGAAGGTGAAGCATTTTTTGAAGTAAAACATGATACCAGCAGACCATTTATAGTACATAGCGGACAAATGCAGACCAGGGTTTTGGGTACTTCCTTTAACATATATGCTTATCCGAAAGACGGAACTTTCAGTGTAGCTGTGCGTACCGGTAAGGTAAAAGTTTCGGAGAACAGTGACGGAAAATTAAAACAACTTTCGCTGCTTACCCCAGGAATGAAATTATTATACCATTTAAAAGCACACGATTACATTGTTAGTAATGAGCGCATCACCGAAGTAAATGCCTGGATTAAAAACAGCTTTGCTTTTAAAGATGTAGCCCTTCCCAATATGTTTAAGTCATTAGAAAGGTATTACAATGTACATTTTGAATTGAAGACCAATAAACTAAACCAGTGCCGGTTTAATGCAACTTTTACCAACAAAAGCATTGGCAATATAATGGAAGAAATCCGCGTGATGAGCGGCAAAAAGATGAAATATAAAATAGATACTGCGAACAAAACAATTACCGTATGGGGGGAGGGCTGTCAATGATGAGTTAGCGATATGCTATAGCGCTGCAAAAGGCGCAATAAACCGGATTTATACCTACGAAAAACAATTAAACCTCTTAACATGAACAAGGAGCCGGATTGCTCGAACAATCCAGCTCCTAAAACAAAAGTTTTTAACCCGTGAGAATTAAAAAACATCTTGAACCTATGAAAATAGGGTTTTACGACTATATAAAAGAATATTTTATCAATTTGGATTACCGCCCAATGGTAGCCTTAATGGTATTGTTTACTTTCTTATTTAACCAGGGCATGGCAAGCAGCTTTGCACAAACACCAAAAGAAAGCAGTTTGAGCATTAAAATAGCTGAAATGAGCATTCCAAATGCACTTTCGTTGCTCGAAGAAAAAGCAGGATTTTCAATCAACTACAATAAATCGATTTTCAGTCAAAATGGAAAAGTAAGCCTTGAAGTAAAAAATATGACTCTTGAGCTTATCCTCAAAAAAATATTGTCGGGCACGAGGGTAGCATATAGGTTTGCCGACGCCAATACGATATTGCTGTATAAATTACCCGATCCGGTAAAACCGGGCCGGATATCGGGGAAAATATTCGACGAAAAAGGCGAAACACTACCTGGTGCTTCCATCAAAATTATCGAAACAGGTAGAGCCACCCAAACCGCCAGCGATGGAAGTTATAGCATCAACGTAGAACCTGGTACCTATACGGTAGAAATCAGTTATATTTCTTATGCGACACAACGCATCAGTGATGTAGCAGTAAAAGCCGATAAAGCCACGCCTTTAGATATTTCTTTAAAACCCGATGCAAAGGGGCTTAAGGATGTTGTAATAACCGCCACATACAAAAAAGCATCAGTTGAAGGCTTATTGGCCCGTCAGAAAAACGCCTCTGAAATCAGTAATGGGATCAGTGCCGAACAGATTTCGAGAACACCGGATAAAAACATCGGCGAAAGTTTAAAACGCATTAGCGGGGTGAGCTCAGTTGATAATAAACTGGTGCTGGTTCGTGGTATTGGCGAACGTTATAATACCGCACAGTTAGATGGTATTACTTTGCCAAGCACCGAAGCCCAAACCCGCAATTTTTCTTTTGATCTGATTCCTTCGAGCCTTGTTGATAATGTAGTGGTAAGCAAAACGGTTACCCCAGATATGAACAGCAGCTTTGGAGGTGGATTGATCCAGATTAACACCAAAGATATCCCAACAGAAAATTTCATGAGTTTTACTGCGGGTACTGCTTACAACGACCAAAGTACAGGTAAGGATTTTTTAAGCCACAAACGTGGCAAATATGATTATTTCGGTTTTGATGATGGAAGACGAAAATTTCCGACCGATTTACAGCATACCGAACCTACTGTGATGCCAAATAATAACCTTACATCTGAACAGTATGCACAAAAATTAATTGCCCAGAGCCAGAAGTTTACGAATGATAATTTTACGATGTATAAGTATAAAACTGCACCATCGCAAAACTATCAGTTTACCATGGGCAGGTTAATCGGTATTGATAGCACAAATAACAAAAAACTTGGTTATACAGCATCTTTAAACTACCGCAACAACCAGAACATTAATATTGTTGAGCAACAAACCAGGAGCGAATGGAATGCTAATACCCCAAATACGGGTGCCAAATACATGTTTAACACCACTTTAGCAGCCATGTTAAATGTAGGCTTACAACTGGATAAAAACAGGTTTAGTTTCCGCAACACCTACACGCACATTTACAATAACGACCTGTTAAGAACTGTTGGTTACGATGCAAATGAGGGTTTTACTTTTTACACCAACGGACTAAAACCGAATGCCATTATCGAAACCGACGACCCTACCTATACAGATCTTTTACAAAATAAACTCAACGGGCAGCATCAGGTTGGCAAGGTTAAATTAGAATGGAACTTATCCAGAACATCAATAGACCGTAAAGAAAAGGATATGGGTATTACTACCCAGAACTTACAAAAGGTAGGTAACGATTACGAGTATTTTTACCAGGCAAGCGGGCAAAGGGAGGGAAATATCAAACCCACATCACGCCATAATTACAGCAATAATGAGCACCATTTTTCGTGGGGGGGAGATGCGAGCATGCCTTTTAAAACAGGGCCCTTAAATAACACCTTAAAAACCGGCTATTTTGGCATACAGAAGCAAGGATCGTTAAATTGGGAAATCGTTTCGCTGATTCAAAACGCTACAATTGCGGATAGTTTAAGAAATATCCCAATAGGCCAGATGATTGATCCGGCAAAAATTGGCAACAATGGTTACAATTACTTTATAAGCCCATATTATCTAAATGGCTATAAAGGAAAAAGTATTACCAATGCAGCTTATGTGATGCTCGATAACCGACTTGCTGAAAAGTTACGGTTGGTTTGGGGTGTTAGGGCCGAATATTATAAATATACCGAGCAACGCAATGATCTTAATATTAAGGGAACAAGCCTATTTTCGCTTCCTCCAGAAAATAAATGGCGATGGTTGCCATCGGCCAATCTTACCTACAGTCCTACCAAACAGATTAACCTGAGGGCAGCATTTTCAAATGCAGTAATCAGACCAGAGTTAATGGATAACAGTAAGTTTTTTAGATACGACCCAATGTTTGATGGATTGTTTGGCAATGAAGGTTTAGCCAGTACCCAAATTAAAAATTATGATTTTAAAGCAGAGTGGTTTCCGGGCCTTGGCGAAATTATTTCGGCAAGCGCATTCTATAAAAAATTCGATAAGCCCGTTGAAATTACTTACAGCCTATCAAACGGCATTGGTTTTTATTATATCAAAAATTCTGATGAAGCCAAAGTCTATGGCTTAGAATTCGAACTGAGGAAAAATCTCGGCTTTATTTCCAGCTATGCCCTGTTATCGCGCCTTACCCTTTACGGAAACCTTACCCTGCAAACAGCAGATGTTGTGGGCACCTACAAAACCAAAGGACCAGATGGAAATGATATAATGGTAAGCTCTAAAGCAAAAAGGAACATGTACGGACAAGCACCCTATCTTCTTAATGCCGGTTTGCAATATTTGGACGAACATTTTGGATTTAACATGTCCTACAATAAATCAGGACGTAAAACAACACTTGTTAGTCCGGAGCTTAACAATATTGAGTACGAAAACCCACGTGCACAGATTGATGCACAGGTAAGTTATAAATTTTACAAAAACAAATTCGAAGTTAAAGTAAATGCAGGCAACCTGCTCAATAAAGCATCTGTTATTTTCAAAAACACAGCCAGCTACGAAGCTAACCCTGATCATATCGCCGGCACTTCCGATTACAGCACAAGATTCCGCCTGAAGCCAGGTTTTACAAACAATTTAGATGATGGAGACCAGATTATGTTTTCGCAAAAATTTGGCCGCACTTACAGCACTTCCATTACCTATAATTTTTAAAAGCTACCATGAAAAACAGTATAAATAAGCTTAAATTATTAAAAAGGAAAGGAGGAATAAAGTTTCCTGCATAGCCATAAAAAAAACGAAAGGTTGTATCAGAACCCTCCGTTTTAAACCGATCATTTCTAGTGGAACGGCCAATCCAGGATAAACCTGAAATATTTATGAAAAACCTACTGTTAAAAGCCAAGGGCAGCCAACAGATCTTCTTAGTTATCGATAAGAAATACTAAGATATAAAAAACATCCTATTTAGTGACACATAGGCTTTTATTTCCATAAAAAACAAGGAATTATCTGCCAATACCTCTAAATAACAAAAAAAATCAACCTAAAAACATGGATCATACCTATCAGATCCTATGAAAACAAAAAAACGAAAATGAAAAATTTCAAAAACTTAATCGGTCTTTTATCAATTGTTGCTGTTTCTTTTACAGCTTGTAAGAAAAATGAAGGTGCTTCATCTGCATTTGGCAACCGCAGCACTTCAGCAGCAGATTATTCACAATCATCATTGCCAGTTGTGGCAGTTAGCGGAGACATTACCAGCTCTGTAACCTGGACAGCAGGAAACGTTTACGAATTAAGTGGCGTAGTAACCGTAAGAAATGGTGCTACATTAACCATCCAGCCAGGCACTTACATCAAAGCATCAGTTAATACTACCGGTGTACAAAACGGTGTATTGGTTATCGCAAAAGATGGTACCATCAATGCAGTAGGTACAGCTAATGCTCCAATTGTATTTACCAGCCGTTACCTTTTAGATGGTGATGCAAGCACAACAGGTAAACCAGGCGATTTTGGTGGTGTGATCATTTTAGGTAATGCAAAAATCAACGTTGGTGATAAACTGATTGAAGGTTTGGCAGATGTAGGTAAATTCCACTACGGAGGTACTAATGATGAAGATAACCGCGGAACATTCCAATATGTGCGTATTGAGTATGCTGGTTACCTATTGTCTCCTAACGTTGAGGTTAACGGTTTAACTTTAGGTGGTGTGGGTAACGGTACTACTATCGATCACGTACAGGTTTCTTACGGTCTTGATGATGGATTCGAATTTTTCGGTGGTACAGTAAGCCCAAGCAATTTAATTGCTTTAGCTTCTGACGATGATCAGTTTGATTTCGACAATGGTTTCACTGGTGCCCTAACCGATTGTATCGCTATTGCCGATAAAAATTCTACCCACAGTACAAGCAGCGGCGCCAGCGATTCAAACGGTATCGAATCTGACAACAATGCACCTGGAGAAGATGCTACTTTTAGCTTATTACCTAAAACTCACCCAACTTTAACTAACGTAAGTGTTTTCGGAACTGAAAATACTGCTGGTATTGCTGGTTTAGGTTACCGTAATGGTATCCGCGAGCGTAGAGGTTCGGAAGTTACTTTGATCGACGTAATTGTTTCTGGTTATCCAAGAGGTATCGTTTTTGATGCTGACGCCAATGCAAGTCTTTCAGATCTTAATTCTACATCTGTTCACGGTTTTACAAGCGCTGTTACAGCAGCAGTTGGTACTTATGTTGACGGTGGTGGTAACACTTTAGTAGTTAACGGTAGCAATGCAAGTGCATTTGGTGTAAGCCAACCTTGGTACAACACTCCAGGTTCTCCATCTACAGTTACCCTACCAAGCTGGGCAACTACATGGTCAAAACTTGTATTTTAATTTTTTCTCTCTTATCAAAAGAGACCGTACCCTTTTGGGTATGGTCTCTTGATTATAAAAACAGGATTGTTCTGTTTTAAATGATAATTACCCTTTTTATGAAACTAAAAATCTTTACCCTTTTCTTTTTTTCGGCCATCATAGCCTTAGGTTTATCCTGTCGCAAAGCAGAACTCCTTCAACCAGAACCACCAAAAGTTATCCAGCTAAGTATTAGTGGAAATACAGAGGTAGATCTAGAATACCTATATAAAGATAGTGTAATAGCTGATACCAAAACTGGTACTACAAATAGTATCAATATTAAAACCCTGCTTACGGTGAAAGACCCGAATGCTACTCTAAAGGTAAGAAAGAAAGGTACAGCAGAAATATTACTGACTAAAAACATTGCTGCAACACCATTCGATCAAAGTATCAGTATTTTTTACGATGGCACTAAAGTATACAACAATTCCATTACATTGGCAATTAAAAGTTATGCGCTATCCGGAGAGCTCGAATTTTTATTGGATGGAAATCTGTTCACTTCAGGAACCGGCGCTATCAATAAAGTATCATCTATACTGATTGATAAGGGCACAACAAGAGAAATTACCATCCGCAAAAAGGGGGAAACAGACATTCTACTTAAAAAAATAATCGAATCAACAAATGCACAGCAGAACATCGGTTTCTTTTTTGATGGAAACAAGATAGTTGATAATGTAAAACTCGATCCTCCTGCTAATCCGGCCAATATGATGATCAGTGCCAAATTTGAAACCACATTTCCGATTCAATTTAAAGGTGTTGATGTAGATCTCGTATTTTATACCAGGCTTTCATCTGCTGCAAACACAGTAGTTGGCACAAAAGTTATACCCGAAATTAGGTTTACCTTACCAAAAGATGGCTCTCTAAATTCCATTGAGCTACCAGCACTGCCTGGCCCGAATTATATTTACAGCTTCGATATTGTTGAAAAAGGCACCAATAACTATCCTTATAACTCTGGTACCCCTTTGGTTATTAATGGTTATACACTTAAACCTAACGAAGGTAGAGTTACCTCAGCTTTTGCCACAAATGGGTTCAATTTTCAGGCAGGAAAATCTAAATTGTTTGTAATTACAGATGCCAGAACATCGGTAGCTGCCACAAAAACTATTTATGTGTCAGGTGGCAGATTAACAGACCTTTCACAATATTTTCAATAGAGAAATCAAAGGTGTTAAAACCATTTATCATATCAACTTAAAACTAAAGGCAGGAATTTCCTGCCTTTCTGCTATCAAAAACAGATGCCCCTGTTATTTTCACTTATCTAATATGATATAAAAAACATAACCCATCCACCATTAAAAAACTACGGTCATGAAAAACGTTAAAAATTTAATCAGTCTTTTATCAATTGTTGCTGTTTCTTTTACAGCTTGTAAAAAAAATGAAGGTGCTTCATCTTCATTCGGCAACCGCAGCACCACAGCAGCAGATTATTCACAGTCATCATTACCAGTTGTGGCAGTTAGCGGAGACATTACCAGCAATGTAACCTGGACAGCCGGGAATGTTTACGAAATAAGCGGTGTGGTAACCGTAAGAAACGGAGCAACCTTAACCATCCAGCCAGGCACTTATATCAAAGCATCAGTAAATACCCCAGGTATACAAAATGGTGTATTGGTTATTGCAAAAAATGGTTCCATCAACGCTGTTGGTACTGCTGATCATCCAATCGTATTTACCAGCCGTAACCTTTTAGATAATAACGTTGGTACAAAAGGTGCTCCTGGAGATTTTGGTGGTATTATCATTTTAGGTAATGCGACAATCAACGTTGGTGATAAACTAATTGAAGGTTTAGCGAACGAAGCTAAATTCCACTACGGAGGCAACAACAATAATGATAATAGAGGTACAATTCGATATGTCCGTATCGAATATGCAGGTTTTCAACTGGCACCAGGCATTGGCATTAGTAGTTTAACCTTAGGTGCAGTTGGTCGCGGCACCACTATTGATCACATTCAGGTTTCTTATAGTCTTATGGATGGTTTTGGTTTTTTCGGTGGCAATGTAGATGCGTATAATTTAGTTGCTTTGGCATCTTATGATGATCAGTTTGATTTTAATAATGGATATACAGGTGCAATATCAGATGCAGTTGCTATTGCAGACAAAAACTCTGGACACAGCACCAGTAGTGGCAACAGCGATTCAAATGGGATTGAATCAGATAACAATTATCCCGCAGAAGATCCTACTTTTAGCTTAACTCCTAAAACACAACCGGTTTTAATTAATGTAAACATTTTCGGAACTGAAAACACCAACGGCATACTAGGTTTAGGCTACCGTAATGGTGTCCGCATACGTAGAGGTTCGGAATCTATTTTTTCTTATGTAATCGTTTCTGGTTACAATACAGCGATTGCTTTAGATGCTGATGCTAATGCCAGTCTTTCAGATATTTCTACAACATCTGTTCACGGTTTCACAAATTCCATCACAGCAGCAGTTGGTGCTTATGTTGATGGTGGTGGTAATGTGTTAACGGTTAATGCGGTTAGCGCCAATTCTTTTAGTGTTCCACAACCATGGTACAATACACCAGGTTCTCCATCTACAATTACTTTGCCTGGCTGGTCAACCGGTTGGACTAAACTTGTTTACTAATTTTCTTGCTTAAAGAGGCTCTATCTATACGATATGGCCTCTATTTATTTACTAGTACTGTGTTAAAAAAACAACCACCCACTTTAACCTATTGATAACAATCTTTTAACATTCAAAACGATTTAAATCAGTTAGTTATTCAGTTATTTGAAAGCGCAGATATTGATCTGCAACATCAATATCCAAACTGATTTTATGCCGTCTTTCTGCACTGTTATACCCTTTTTAGGGAACACCAATTTAAGTACCCCTCTTGCCATTGTTTTTATCGTTTGCTTGCTTGCCGTAGTCGGATTTGAGTTTGTAAACGGTTTCCATGATACGGCCAATGCAGTAGCTACTGTAATTTATACCAAAGCGTTAAAACCTGTTATTGCGATCCCCTGGTCGGGATTTTGGAATTTCATGGGTGTATTTACCGGAGGAATAGCCGTAGCAATGGGTATTTTAAAACTCGTTCCGCTTGATGCTTTAATGAACCTTCCGGTTGGTGTTGGCGCCGCAATGGTTTTGGCAGTTTTACTGGCCTCTATCGCCTGGAATCTCGGCACCTGGTACCTGGGCATCCCCTGCTCGAGTTCGCATACCATGATCGGTGCCATGATTGGTGCAGGTTTGGCTTTTACCTGGTACTACGGTGGCCAGGGCGTAAACTGGGGCAAGGCCGAAGAAATCGGTTTATCGCTCATTTTGTCCCCTATTATCGGTTTTGGTCTGGCCATGTTGCTGATGTATTTTTTAAAACATGTGGTTAAATACCATGCACTTTTTCATATCCCAACGGGCGAAAACGACCGTCCGCCCTTATTGATCAGGGGATTACTGATTACCACCTGTACTTTGGTAAGCTTTTTCCACGGCAGCAACGATGGACAGAAAGGTGTGGGTTTGTTGATGCTGATCCTCATTGCTTTTCTACCTGCAAAATTTGCCGTGAACCACCATATCCCCAATGATAAAGTATTGTTCCAGCTTAACCAAACTGAACAACTGCTGCAAAAAACAGCAAAACTTAATCAGGGTAAAATACTCGATATTACCGCTCTTGTAAAGAAAATAGATCTGGCGAAATTCCACCTTTCCCTCAAAAATGAAACCGACAAGAAAAACACTTATCTTTTCCGTAAGCAGATTGAAGAGGTTATTGCTGCTGTAAAAACAGTAAGGGAAGATAAAAGATTGGTAATTAATGCAACCGACGATCAGCTCCTTCATGATAATGCTTCCGAGTTATCGAAACTGGTAGAATTTGCACCACTTTGGGTAATTCTTGTAATTTCGATTTCACTCGGACTGGGTACCATGATCGGCTGGAAACGCATAGCGGTTACCATTGGCGAAAAAATCGGTAACGAGCATTTAAATTATGCCCAGGGTGCTACTTCAGAAATTGTGGCGGCTTCTACCATTGGCCTGAGTACCGCTTTTGGCTTGCCGGTAAGTACCACACACGTATTATCGAGTGGGATAGCCGGAGCAATGGTGGCTTCTGGCGGACGAAAAAACCTAAATAATAACACGCTTAAAAATATTGGATTGGCCTGGGTACTTACCTTGCCGGTATCGATTGTATTGGCTATTTTGTTATTCATGCTTTTTCACCTGTTTATTTAACAGTTTTAAAATATTATTCTCCAAAAAATGAAACAGATACTTGTAGCAACGGATTTTTCAAGAAGTGCCGGAAATGCCCTCTCCTATGCACTTGCCATGGCAAAAACGCTGAAAATGGAAGTTGTGGCCATTCACGCAATCCATCCTACCGAAGGTATAAATAACAGTACCTACAATGCCATTTTTATCGAATCTTATTACGGAAATAAAAGAGCTGCTTTAAAAGAATGGGCCGAAAACATCCGCGAAAGGGAAAACCTTAAAGATGTAAAGCTCGAAACAATATGTGATGTTGGTTTTTTAAAAACAGTAATTACCAAACACACCGAAACCAATCCGGTAGAGCTGTTGGTAATGGGCATTACAGGTGCCACCGGGATCAGCGGAATTGTAGGCAGCAATGCCAGCATGGCGGTTACTAAAATGCGGATCCCAACATTGATTGTTCCTTTGGAGAGCAGTTTTACCAATTTCCCGATTATTACGCTGGCCACTGATTACGAAACCGTATTATCGCCAAAAGATATTACCGCCCTTAGCGAACTGTTAAAAGCCTCCGGAACGAGGAAAATGCAGGTACTTTATGTGGCCGAAAAATCGGATGAAGTACACATCCAGACGGGAGAAAAAAGAATCAGGGATCTTTTACCGGATACGGAGATCGAATTTAACTACATTATGGACAGCAGTGCCCCAAATGGCATTATGGATTTCATTAAAAGTAACCATACCGATATCCTTTGCCTAGTTAAACACCATCACAATATTATTTACCGCTTATTTACCAGCAGCACGGTTAATCAGGTAATGAACAAAACGGTGAAGGCTATTTTGGTATTGCACGAATAGTTTTTTAGTCGGAAGTCGGAAGTCTTTAGTTGACTGATGCTGTAGGAAAGATCAAAAATCAATATAATGGACAGAAGAATTTTTAACGAGCTGTAGACTGCTGGGCATCGTCATTGCGAGAAGGCTTTTTCAGCCGACGAAGCAATCTTACTACGATAGCTACTAGCGTGCGCATTAAGATTGCTTCGTTTCTTAAAATGACGATTTTTCTATTGGAATCTGTCAATGGTAGCGGAGTCGAAGGATCTTTCAGGATGGAAAATGTAAGAGGGATGATGGAATAAATAATCAATTTTCAATAATCAGTTAGCGAGCGCCACTAAAACATTACATACTTTTTCGGCACACTTACATCGATCAATTTGTCATCCTGAATGCAAAGAAGGATCTTTATAATGAAAAGGATTAAATAGATCTCTCCTTTTCGCTTTGCTCCGGTCGAGATGACAACTTTTCTAATGAAATCTCCAGCTTGTAAATTTTTGAATAAAATCTTAATTTCTTAATGGTCAAAACGAGTAAGAACCAACAAATTACAATGACTAAACGGTAACTACTGTTTCACCAATCAAACAATTTAACAATGAAACAAATAGGCAATTTTCAGCTTCTAATAAACCAATAAACATCTACTTCTTCACCTTCTTATAAAGCCTCTCGATTTTTTTAGCATCCTTTTTAAAGGTTTCGATATAATCTTCTATTTCCTTTTTAGATAAAGTTTCTACCTTCGCCTTAACATCATCCTTAAAACGGCCTACCGCAAGCAGCTGGTTTTTATTATCGCGAAATTTCACATTAGGAAAAAGTTCGGTGATGTGGCGCTTATTCCTTTCCCTGATCTCGCTCAGTTTAGTAAAGGATTTTGGATGTTTGTCGCTGTTAATGTCTGTAAGTGAATCATAATAGTCGTAATCGCCGATATAATTGATAAGATTTAGGGTAACAATGTTCGGATCCATATTGTACATTTGTTTCAGTTAAATATAGGATTTTGTGTTCAGAATACAAGAAGTAACAGCATTTTTATAAGATAATTGGAGTTAATAATATGAAATTAGCAATGTCTATTATTGGGTGGTCTGGAGTGGTATTTTGCACCCTCGGATACCTTTTATTAAGTATGAAATTAATCCGCGCAGATTCAATCTCCTTCCAGGCACTTAATATTATGGGTGGATTATGCCTCGCAGTTACTGCCCTTGATACCCAAGACCTTCCCAATGCAGCAGCAAATGTACTCTGGATGTCTATCGGTTTATTTGCTTTAAGCCGTCAGTTTAGCAAACGGGAGCAGAAACAACCTTAACCGGAGATATGCCAAGTGTATCATAGGCTTTTTGTTTATAATAGGCTAAACGTTCCGAATAAGCTTTTTTATCACTTTCCATCGAAAGATAAAAATAAACCCCGTCAACCATTACAAAAATAAAATCTGCAGCAACCTGCGGGTTGTCTACATTTGTAATGCATTGTGCATTGCATTGTTCGATCAACAGCGCAAGTCTATTGCGCAACGAATCCAGAATTAACTTATATTTTAGCTTGATTTTTTTTTCCCTGAATGCCAAAGCATAAAAAGTATAAAATAACCCATCATCAAAAAGCAGGTTCCATTTTTTAGAAAACAACATTTCTATAGTTTTCTGTAAGTCATCCAGACTTGCTTGTCCTTTATGTTTGATGGTATAAATCAATAAATATCGGTCTAGTATATGGTCGATCAATTCGTAAGTGAGTCCCTCCTTGGTTTCAAAATAATGAATAATAAGGCTTGGGTTAATATCCATCACCTTGGCAATCTTGGCAATAGATGTATTTTCATAACCTTCTTTTTTGGCTACCTGATAAAATACTTTAATAATCTCCAGTCGTCTGGTCTCTTTCAGGCTTTTGCGTCCCATTATGCATTTAATTTAATTGAGCAAACTACTCAAAAATAGATTGATTCTGCAAATCTATTTTATTAATAGATTGAATGAACGTTCAATTAATATATTAATTGAATCTTAACTTAACCTTAATATGATATGTTCAATTTAGCACCGTTGAAAAGCACCTGTCATTCCAAAACAAACAACTAAATATTAAGTAAAATGAAAAAAAAGCTTCTATGGATGTTCAACCTTCTGATCCTGCCTGCTAGCGCATTTGCTCATGGGATTGCCATTAAAGGAACGATCTCTGATGCAAAGACGGGAGAAACGCTCCCAGCGGTAAACTAAGGGCTATGTTAGGAACAAGCCAAATGGAAACCAAACTGAACAAAGTTCCCGATAATAATTCCAAAAAAACATTTAAAATTTTAACAAACGAATTAGCTTTTATGAAAAAAAGATTTACTTACCCCTCTTTATTTTGCCTGAAGAAGAGTTTATGGGTAACCTGTTTACTTATCGTTATTTTCAATTCTGCCTTTTCTATCCCCAAAACGAATGATAAGATTGTTTTAAAGCCTTCAGGTCGAAAAAAAACAACAGAAAATGCCAGAATTATTAAAGGCCATGTTACTGATGAGAAGAAAATGGGTATTCCAGGAATATCAGTATTGATAAAAGGAACCAATACAGGTACAGTTACTAACCAGGAAGGCGATTTTTCAATCAAAGCTGACGATGGCGATGTACTTGTTTTTAGTAGCATTGGATATGTGAACAAAGAAATCACAGTTGATCACTCCGATACCTACCAGATCGTAATGACTGAAGATGCAAAAGCATTATCTGAGGTGGTAGTTACTGCTTTAGGTGTTAAAAAAGAACGGTCAAAACTTGGCTATGTGGCGCAAACGGTGCAAGGCGAAAATTTAGTGAAGGCAAGAGAGGCAAACCTAATCAGTTCGCTTACCGGAAGGGTTGCCGGCCTTAATATTAACAATTCTACTGATTTGTTCCAGGAACCAACTATTTCATTAAGGGGAAGAAAGCCACTTATTGTTATCGATGGCATACCAGACCAGTCTGCAGATCTTTTTCGTGTAAATGCAGATGATGTCGAATCGGTAACCGTATTAAAAGGTGCCAATGCATCTGCATTATATGGCTCTATCGGGCAAAATGGTGCAATTATGATTACCACAAAACGTGGCAAGGGGAATAATCTTAGCATTGATGTAAATAGTTCTACGCAAATACAGCCAAGTTTTATCAGGATTCCGAATGTACAAACAGAGTATGGTGCAGGTTATAAGGGAAAATATACATATGTTGATGGTTCAGGAGGAGGACAAGAAGGCTCTGGATGGATTTGGGGTCCGAAACTTGATCAACCCGATCCCACTAAGCCCAGTGGTTTTTTTGAAACGCCTCAGTTTAATAGCCCAAGAGACCCGGTTACCGGGAAATTAGTTCCGCTTCCATTCCTTTCGAGGGGAAAAAACAATGTAGAAGACTTTTTTCAAACCGGACTAATTTCAAGTAATAACATTAGCATTACCCAAAGTTCGGAGAAAGGTTCCTTCCGGGCTTCCGCATCGCATATTTATCAAAAAGGTATTGTGCCGAATACCGATTTAAACAATAGTTCATTTAACGTTTCTGGTAATTATAAACTTTCAGATGCATTTACAATTGATGCAAGATTGAACTATAACCGCCAGTTTACCAAGAACTTTCCAGAAACAGGATACGGGCCAACCAACTACCTTTACAATTTAGTTTTATGGACAGGGGCCGATGTAAGTGTGCAGGATTTAAAAGACTATTGGGTGCCGGGCAAAGAGGGCATTCAACAACGCAATTATAATGTCTCTTACTATAATAATCCATATTTCCAGGCTTATGAATATTTGCGCGGTTATGATAAAGACAACACCTATGGTTCATTAAACCTGAATTATAAAATCAGTCCGGCTTTCAGTGTTCAGTTTAGAAATGGACTAAACGCTTATGGCCTAAACCGGACCTATAAAGAACCAATGAGTTATATTGGCTATGGTAATAAATCAAGAGGACAGTTTACCGTTGCTACCCAAAACTACATTGACCTGGTTACTGATTTAATCGGAGACTACAACCATACTTTCAGCGATAAGTTTAAGTTACACGCGCAGGTTGGTGCTTCTAATTATTATAGAAACCACAAATACGGTTCTACCAATACGGATGGATTAAGCATTCCAGGTTTTTATAACCTTAGTAATTCTGCAAATCCTCTTCAGGGCAGTAATGCTGTTGAAGAAAGAAGAACAAGCAGCGTTTATGCGATTTTAGATCTGGAATTTTTAAATGCAATTTATTTAACTGCTACTGGCAGAAACGATGTCATTTCTACACTTCCAACGAATAATAACAGCTTTTTCTATCCTTCAATAGGCTCATCTGTCGTTGTTTCCCAGTTAACTAAACTGCCAGACTGGTTCAGCTATTTAAAAGCACGCGGTTCCTGGTCAAGAGTTTCAAGCGGTACACTTGGTGATGATACTTATACCTATGGTTATCTTCCGGCATTTGATAAAGGAACGAGCTGGAACAGTACTCCCGCGCTAACTTTTGGCAGTTTGCTTAAACAGGCTAATCTTACCCCACAAACGTCCGACAGTTGGGAGGTTGGTTTGGATACCAAGTTTTTTAAGAACAGGTTAAGTGTTGAAGCCACTTATTACCAGACAAGTGACTTTAACAATATCGCTTCTCCGGATATTTCAATAACAAGCGGTTATGGTAGCCAGTTGGTTAACGGGAACGTTTATCAGCGTAAGGGAATGGAGTTTGTGGTTAATGGGACATTATTAAAAAGCAACGATTTTCAATGGGATATGGCCGTAAATCTGAGCAAGTACCGCAGGTATTTAAAAGAAATTTATGGGGGTGCCGAAACCCTGGGCAATCTGCGCGTGGGTGATAGGACAGACAGAATCTATGGTTCGGTTTATCAGACCAACAGCCAGGGGCAGATTATTTACGGAAGCAACGGTTTTCCATTAAATGATAATTTTTCAAGATTTATTGGAAACGAAGCTCCAGACTGGACTTATGGTATCGAAAATACTTTTAATTATAAGAGTTTCACACTAAAGTTTCTGGTTGATGGACGACTTGGCGGATTGATGTACTCAACAACCAACCAGAAAATGTGGTGGGGTGGTACACATCCGGGTACAGTTAACCAATACCGTGTTGATGCCAATGCAGGGAAAGCAACTTTCGTTGGTGATGGTGTTGTGGTTACCAGCGGAACAGCTACCTATGATGCCAAAGGTAATATTACAAGTGATACCCGTGTTTTCGCCCCAAATGCCAAAGCGGTAAACTACATAGATTATATGATCGAGACCAGTAATGCTGCCTACAATAACTACAACTATTTTTCGCAAACCTTCCTGAAACTAAGAGAGGTAACATTAGGATGGCAGGTGCCAACTAAGCTGCTAGGCAAATCATTTGTTAAAGGTTTAGATTTTTCAGTAGTTGGCCGTAATCTTTTATTGTTTTCAAAAATGCCAAATATCGATCCTGATCCTGCAAAGGATAACCTCCAAACGCCTTCGACCCGTTCATTTGGTTTTAACGTTAACCTTAAATTCTAATCTGAATGTATATGAAAAAGACATTATATATTGTATTATTTGCAGCAATTGCACAAATGGGCTGCAAAAAATTTAGTGAGTTCCAGGTAGACCCGAACAAAACTACTGCTGCAACACCCGATCTATTATTGAATGCCATTGAGCAAAGTGCCTTCCAGTCAACTAATCTTGATGTAGCGCTTGCTTCCCGTCAAATGATAAATACAGATGAAATTACCTTAAACCAATACTATGGCTGGAACCGGGGAAGCTATGCTAATTATAATAACCTGCGCCAGGTAGTTAAGATGGAACAAGCTGCCATAAACACAAACAAACCTCAGTATTTGCCTCTTGTGAAGTTTTTTAAGGCCTGGGAGTTTTTACAATTAACACAGACCTTCGGCGATATTGCTTACAGCGAGGCTTTAAAAGCAGAGGGAGATATTGTTGCACCAAAATATGACAAGCAGGAAGACATTTACCTGAGTATTTTAAATGAGCTTAAATCTGCCAACGGAATGATTGACGTAAATACCGCAAGTTTACAGGGAGACATTGTGTTCGGCGGGAATACACAACAGTGGAAACGCGCAATCAACTCACTTTCCTTAAGGGTATTAATCAGTTTATCTGTTAAGGAAAACGACTCCAAATTTGAAATCAAGAAACGTTTTGCCGAAATTGTGAACAATCCAACGGATTATCCACTGTTTACCGGAAACTCGGACAATGCCCAGCTTAAATTTTACGATCTCCAGGGAAACCGCTATCCATATTTCAATAGTAACAGTATGCAGACCGCGTATTATATGGATGAAACTTTTATCAATTTGTTAAAATCGCTCCAGGATTCCCGTTTATTCCGCTTTGCCGATAAAGCACCAAAATTTGCATCGCTTGCCGCAACAGATTTTAAGGCTTACGGCGGTGGGAATGGCAGCGCACCAAAAGATGAGAATACGGCCCGTACGCTTGCGGGAGAAGTTTCTAAAATCAACCCGCGTTATTATAATAGCCCTGCAAATGAGGCAAGTATCGCATTGGGTTATGCCGAGCAACAGTTTATTCTTGCCGAAGGTGTTGTAAAAGGATGGATTTCAGGAAGCGCAAATGATTACTATCAAAAAGGCATCAGGGCATCTATGCAATTTTATAATATCGACGAGGCCACTATCAATGCTTATCTGGCGCAGGCAACAGTGCAGTTAAATGCTAATGCAAATCCTCTGGCGAACATCATTACCCAAAAATACATCGCATCTTTCATGAACAGCGGCTGGCAGCCATTTTTTGAGCAGAGAAGAACTGGTTTTCCTGTTTTTGATACTACAGGGGCTGGTGTATTAAATAACAAACGCATTCCAAAACGTTGGATGTATCCGGAATCTGAATTACGATTGAATCAGCAAAACGTTAGTTCGGCAATAGCAAGACAGTATCCCGAAGGTGACGACATTAACGGGGTAATGTGGTTATTGAAACCATAAAAACAGACCATAACAGCACCGCTAATTTTGTCGGTGCTGTTTATTTAACCGCAATCTCTAATTTCTACAAAACATAAAATGATTAAAAAAATTCTTTTTCTCTTCCTGATTTTGATTTCAGTAAATGGCTGGGCGCAGAAAATAAAAACTAAAAAAGTGGTGTATGTTATCGCCGACGGCATTCCGGCTGATGTGTTTGAACGCTTAGAGCTGCCAAATTTTAAACGGATTATTCAAGCCGGATCGTATTCCCGCATGCATGTGGGTGGCGATAAGGGTACTTACAATGAAACACCTACTATCTCTGCCGTAGGATACAATAGTTTGTTAACAGGTACCTGGGTTAATAAACACAATGTGCCTGATAATGCAATCAAAGCACCTAATTACAATTACCAGCATATTTTTAGGATTTTTAAGAGTCAATATCCTGCAAAGAAAACCGGCATATTCTCGAGCTGGACTGATAATAGGACGAAACTATTGGGTGATGGACTAAGTGAAACAGGTAATTTTAAACCGGATTATGTTGCGGATGGCTTTGAGCTGGATACACTGCGCTTTAAGCACGATAAAAAGGCCGATTATATGCATCTGATTGATGAGGAAGTGGTTAAGCAGGCTGCTGAAACGATTCAGACTAAAGCACCCGATCTTTCCTGGGTTTACCTGGAATACACGGATGATATGGGGCACCAGTTTGGAGACAGCCCTCAGTTTTATAAAGCTGTAGGAATGCTTGACAAACAAATGGGTAAAATCTTCGATGCGATAAGCTACCGTCAGACTAAGTTTAATGAAGACTGGTTAATGGTGATTACGACCGACCACGGAAGAGATGAGCAAACCGGTCGCGCGCACGGCGGGCAATCTGAGCGTCAACGTTCTACCTGGATGGTGAGCAATTATAAAAACCTGAATACTTATGCCCATTATTTCGATCTTGGCATTGTCGATATCATGCCCTCAATTGCACGTCACCTGAATTTAAAATTTCCCCGGAACGTAGAACAGGAGGTAGATGGAACACCATTTATTGGCCCCGTATCCATCACGGCTTTAAAAGCAAATTATGTTCAAAACCATTTAGACATTAGCTGGAAAGCACTGGAAAAGAATGGAAAAGTAAAAATTTGGCTGGCAACCACCAACGCGTTTAAGACAGGAGGAAAAGATGACTATCATTTATTGGGCGAGGTTGACGTTAATCAGCAACATTATTTGGCAGACCTTAAAAACTACCCATCTTCTTTCTATAAACTTTTAGTTGAAGCACCAGATAACATGCTCAACAAATGGATAAGCGTTAAATAACTAGATTTATTCTAATAACTTTTGCAAGCCAAATAGCTGATCGTTTAGGATCGGATATTGGGCTTTTTAATTACTTATTTCACTTATCTTAATTGAATAACACAAACAAAAAAACATATTTTTGAACTTCGGGATATCGTACTTTTCAACCAATTTTTAGGATGTATAGACCTTTTTTAGCAATACTTCTTGAGCGAAATTTGTAGTCTAATTATCGGCAGAATCACGTTTATTGATTTTTCTAACTGATAACAAATTCAATAAAAAATGGTCAGTCCCACTATCTCATCAAGCCCCAGCGGTTTAAAAACTGCTATTATCCGATTTCTTATTTATGGTTCAATAATCGTTTTATTGTCTGAATTTTTAAAGTGGAATGTGCAGCACGAAGCAGGAAGTGATAAATTCAATGAAGAATCAGTTGTAGAATATGTGCAGAGCTTGCTACTCCTGCTAAGTGCCCTTACTTACCTTTATATTTCATTCAAACATAAATCCTCATTCCCACTTGCTTTTGCGTTATTTAGCTTTACTATGGCATCTCTTATCAGAGAGCAAGACGCTTTTCTTGATGAGCATGTTTATGATGGAGCGTGGCAAACCGGTGCTTTTGGTCTACTTTTTCTTGCAACTATTATTGTATACAGAAATAAAAGACTCTTTTTTGCTAACCTAAACGGTTTTGTAAATAAATTTTCTTTTGGGATACTCTTATCCGGAATCTTAACTACTTATATTTTTGCACGTTTGTATGGCAGGAAAGTCTTCTGGATGGCCGTTATGGAAAATCAATATATCCGTGATGTCAAGAATGTATCAGAAGAATCGATCGAGCTTTTTGGTTATACACTTATCCTTATCGCTACTGTAGAATTTTACCTGCTTGCTAAAGCAAAAAGCAATAACCTAGCTTTAACTATGAGCAACAGCCAAACGAAATTTAACCTTTCTGCATAATATACTTAAGGTATCATTAAACCGATCAATGCCTGATTACCTAATGACTAATGGCATTGATCAGGTTTTTCCCAAGGCGCTTTAAACCTGTATTCCGTATTAAATAATTGAAAGAAATAATACCCAATATAGCGCAGCTTAGTCCGGCTAATACATCAAGCGTATAATGATGACTGGTATAAACGGCCGAAAACCAGATCCCAAGCATTACCGTAAAAAAGAAAATATTGATTTTCCCCAAACGGTTTTTTAAGCCATAATAAACAACAATAACAGGATAAGATGAGTGTAGCGATGGCATTGCCGCAAATACATTAGAACCTTTGCTGTATATCCCGTGAAAAAGGGTAATGTTAAAATAATGATCGAAACGCGCTAATCCGGCAGTATTGCCAGCTGTTTTAGCTATAAACTCAAAGCCATGCTCGTGCACGTACCATGGTGGTGCAGCCGGAAAAGCATAATAAACCACAAAACCTAACAAATTTACCCAAACAAAAGTGAGCGAGAACAGCACAAATTGTTCTTTATTCTTAAAGAAAAGATAAGTTGCGAATGCCAGCGGAACAGGCACCCACATCAAATAGAAAACTCCTGTTAATACATCTAAAAATGCAGTACTGTTTATCTTCCAGTACTCGTTCGGCGTAAGTATTAGGCCATGGTAGTTAATGCCAAACATTTTTCTTTCCAGCTCATATAAATCTTCAATATGCACTTGGTTAAAAAGATAGTTCGGGAAAGCTTTCATGTAATCAAACAGGATCCAATAAACAATATAGATTGAAAAGCCGAGGATAAACTGCCGGGTTCCTTTTGAGATAAAGAACAAAGTATTAAAAATAAAAATCAACACGAGCTGATCGGTTTTAAAGCCAACCAGCAGTACTGATAACAATAGATACCCAACAGATATAGCAACTGTCAGATAAATATTCCGAAGATTATAAAAACTGTTTTTAAGCAATACTTCTTGCTGCATATTATTTTTTATCAAAATTAGACCTAAAAATATGGTCCCAAAAAGTCCAGCTTACCCCATAACCTTTGGTCGAATCGGAATAGTGGTGAAGCATGTGGTGTTGCTTTAGCTGTTTCCAGAAACCACTTTTAAAATTAGCATGATGAAGTGCGTAATGCACCATATCGTAAAAGAGATAACCGATCATAAAGCCTGAGAAAAACGGATAAACTGTTGTATCTGGTAACAACCAATCGAAAAGAAAGTAAAAACCCAAAGCCATCGGGATACTGGCTGAAGGCGGCATGACCAACCTTTTGGCATCATTGGGGTAATCGTGATGTACCCCATGAAAAATAAAATGGATTTTTTTACCCCATTCTACATCTGGTTCGAAATGGAAAACATAGCGGTGCAGGACATATTCGGTGATGGTCCAGATGGCTAAGCCCAACAAAAACCAGCCAGCAAAGGTTAAAACCGGCATCTGTAATTCTGCCAGCGCTTTCCAAAAAAGAAAAGCAATAACAGGTACGTATACCACCAAAGGCACGTAAAATTGCACTTTTGAAAGGCTTTCTAAAAAGTCGTTTTTAAACATCCTGATGGATGATTTCGAATTTGAAACAAAATTCTTTTTCATTTGGTATTTTTTTTAACTGGTCTTCAACTCCGTTTATGTGTAATCGTCATCCTGAAACAAGTTCAGGATCTTTTCCTCAAACCACTTGTCATTCTGAACGCAGTGAAGAATCTCTAACCTATAAAACACAGAACCCATAAATTAACTTTAAAGTCAAGTTTAAACAGCTCATTTTTATGACCACCTTAGTCACCTGAGCTCATCTTAGCTTTATACGTAGCACTTTTCTAATGAGCCTTAAAGATTCTTCGTTTCACTCAGAATGACAATCAACGCCATCCGCAAAACGCCCTCCGCTACACCTTAATCCTTTCAACTAACACCTTTGAAGGTTCTGAAGCATCAAAACCTTTTATTTCTACATATTTTACATTTGGAAACCAGAATGTCCCTCCTTCAATCCTAAGGAATATCCGCTCTATTTGCATCTTTTTATTGTTAATGGTTGCAAAAACATGATATTTTTTATCTGCACCAGATTTATTCAGGTACATCGGCAGTTTTTTATGTGAGGTAAACCGCAGTTCGAACTGTCCGTTACCCAGATTTTTACTGATAATGCCATAAGCAAATTTCCGTTGGATATAACTCAGTTCTTTTTTCTCTCCTTTGTCTCCATAACGTATCCAAAACACATTTACAGGTTGATCTTTATTCACTACTCCATGTTTGTCTATATTTAACTGGCAAATAATGGTATTGGTATTCGGATCGCGCTGTAAATAAAACAATTGATTGCTAATATCTTTTGGTGTAGGAAAAGTAATCGGAGATGGATCTGCACCCTGTGCTTTTGCCTCAATGGTAAACATTCCACTCAAAGCCGTTATCAATACCAAACCCACAATCAATGCAGCTTTGTTATTTCCTTTTCTCTCGTTAAATTCTTGTGCTTCAAGGCCTTTTTTAGCCTCTTGCAAACGTTTGATAGCCGTGATATTGGTTAATACAGCCATTAGCGTAATGGGCATGGTAAAAATCGACATCGTTTCAAAAACATGGAAGGATATGCCCGGCACATAAATTTTGTAATCGCCACCAATAAAGTGCCCGGCAATACCGCAAGCAATGGCAAAAACACCGATGGTGACCACGCGTTCCGGCCTTTGCATTAAACCGCCTTTACACTCCACACCTAATCCCTCAGCCCTTGCCCGGGTATAACTCACCATCATCGAACCGATTAATGCGATAAATGCAAACAGGGAACTTAAAAAATAATGATGTGCCACCAGGTAATAACAAATCCCTAAAAACATAATCATTTCGCTGTAGCGATCAAGCACTGAATCGTACAAAGCACCAAATTTCGAACTCATGTTTCCCAACCGCGCTACCTGACCATCGAGCATATCGAATAAACCCGCAAAAAGCACCAGTGCTCCTCCCCAACCGATGTACGACATATCGCCACGGTTTGATTTTTCGGCACCCAGTACAAAAATGATGGCCACCCCGATATTCAGGATCAAACCGATAGTGGTGACGGCATTTGGAGTTAAACCAATTTTAATCAAGCCCCGAACAAAAGGATTGATCACTTTATAAATGCCCAGTTGCAGGCTGTCCCTTAATTTCTTTTCCATAGCTCTTTTCTTAAAAATCAAATTTTACCCTTGCCCTTATTCCCCACTCCGAAACCTCCGGATGATTGAGGTAATTGAATCGTTTTACCAGATCGACCCTTAACAGTTTGAAGATATTGCCTACCCCAATACTGCCTTCCATATAAGGATCGTTACCCAATGCATAAGTCCGTTGTGAACCATTTTCATAAACAGGAAGCTGATATAAACCAGATTGAAAATTCGGATTGTTCTCGTTCCTCAAACCACCATATAAGGCTTTGAATGATACCACTTCTCTCAACTTTAATTTTTTGATCAATGGCACTTTGTTAAAAAAGAAACCATTAAAATTATGGTCGATATTGATGCTCACATAATGATCACTCACAAACTCAAGAAAGTTCATCAGGTTGTATGAATTAAGCTGATAGGCGTAAGTTTGGTTGGCCCGGTGTATATCCAATAAAGGAAAAGGCACTTTTCCGGCAATATAACTGCCTTCTACCGTTACATCACTATAGCCCAGCTGTGATAAATAAAAACGTTTATCAATGCTTCCCAACAGGTTGTGGTAATTGTATTCGCCACCTAAAACACCTTTTAAACCAGCGGTATAACGCAAATTAAATACAGGATAACGGTCGGCAATCGGCACGCGATATATTTTACCCTGGTAAAATTTCTCATTCGGGGCGTATCTTAACTGTAGCGAAACTTCGCTGGTGGTTAGCCTGTTTACCAACTGATTATTTGAATTTAAATAATTCAATCCGCCGGCTGGTGTCTGGCTCCATTTTTTAAAGCCCAGGTTATAAGAAAAGTGGTTTTCGAACTCTTTTACATAGTCCAGACGATAAAAATCATTATACAGCAGCATATCATTTACCCCCCTTTTAAAGGAAAGTAAAAAGTTATCTTCCTGCACAAACTGAAGCTCTTGTCCGGGGATTTTGGTATCACGCTGAAAACTGGCCCTAATGTAGTTTTGAGGAAATTCGTAGATCGATTTATTGTTTAACGAATAAGTTCCGGAAAGAAAAAACTTCCATTTCTCATCTTTAATACCATAGGCCAGGTAATTTTCGAAATAATAACGTTTACTGAGTTCAGGTGTTGTTCGCCCTCCAACCCGCAGTCTTAAACCTTCTACATTGTTAAAACTGTAAAAAGTATTTACCGGACCAATTTCGTAAGGACCAAGATTCTGATAACCTGCAAATAAAAGGGTTACGATTTTCATCGTGCGTTTAAAAGATGGCAGATTTTGCAGGGTATCAATATTGCCATAAATCTTTAATTGATTCTTGGAAATGGTATCCAGTCTGTTTTTCTCCCAAAATTTGTCGTCTTTTTTTGCGGCATCAGCCAGTACAACAGTGCTTTTCCCTTGAAAGATCGTATCAGGTAACACCGTATCGAACTGATAATTTTTGAAGGTCACCGTACGCTCGCCGGTAAAACCTATGCCTTTTGTTTTGCCGATACCGAAATCGGCCAATAGATTACTTTTGCTTAAACTGTATTTACCTTTGCTGTTGGCTTCGAAATCGAGATCGACTTTGAGTGCACGTACAAAGTTGAGGTTAATGTTTTTGTTTACACCAAATGAAGCGCCGGTAACAGCATAATGACTATCATTGGTTACATAAATTTTTCCCTCGAATAACATATCATTTGTATTGCGGGGGGTAAAAGACAGCTCAATAACCTGTGGCTTTTGATTTTTTAGCGTATCAGTGATAAAAAACTTATAGAAAGCAGGTGCACCATCTGCAATCGGGCTTAAAAACTCGTTGCTAATCACAGAAATGTTGTTTTTATAAATATCAATATCCTGATACATCCTATCGAAATAAGTTTTCATTCCTTTATTATCAATGTACCTGCTATCGAAGTTTACCTGCTTTTCGGCAATAACAATAGTTTTATTCTTTTCAGGATCTTTACTGAGGTAATGATCGGCCAGTTTTTCCTGAATATATACCGGTAACAGGTTTTTTCCGCCAATTAAGGTAGAATCCTGTTCCTGAAACAGAAACTGATAATTTCTGAACATTCTTTTGCTCTTGAACTTATCCGAAACATTGCTAAGGGAGAATAACATCTTCTCATACTCTCTGAAAGATGCCGTATTATAACTTTTGATGCGGTTTTCATCTTTATGGGCAATCACCTGGCGGATCAGCTCAACGGCAGGATTATCTTTATTGCGGTACCTCACCTTTTTACCACCCACAATCACCACTTCATCCAGCGCCCTTGCATCAGGTACTAAGGCTACATCAAATTCCTGAGTGGCAGAGGGCACAATATTCTTAAAAACAGTTCGGTAGCCCACATAGTTGAAACTGATTTCACTTTGTGGATTAGGAGAAACGAGTGTATATTTTCCGTTTACATCAGTCTGTGTACCTATTTGGGTATCTTTAAAAAAAACAGAAACGTTAGGCAATGTTTCTTTAGTTACGGCATCGCGTACTGTTCCCGACACTGCGGTTCTTTGGCCAAAAGCATTTACCTGCAAAATAAAACTGAGCACCACGAATAGAAAAAATGAATAGATCGGTTTCATTTAACTTGAAAAAATAAACTGCTTTTGCATGATATAATTATAGCTTACCCCTGTTAAAATTGAGCTAAGCACTTTAGCGAGAACATAATTGAGATTAAAAAAATGGGTGAGCATAAACACACCCGCGGTTACGATAATCAGATTGCCTGTCCATACCAAAACGTATTTCAAGATCTGCCATTTAATTGCTGTAGATTCACTTTCGAAAACCCATTTCCGGTTCACATAAAAATTAACAGCTCCACCTGTAACCGTACCCGTAATACTTGCTGCCAGATACCACCAACCAAAAAGATTCGCAGCAATAATAGTCACACCGAAATCTGTTGCCGAGGCCACTAATGATGATGCCTGTGCTTTTAGGTAGGTAAGCATGTCTAAAAAAAATCGAAAAGTACCACCAGTTGGAGGAGTATATTTGCGTAAATCCCAGCCAGTATATCATCGGCCATTACGCCCCAACCGCCTGGCAGCTCTTCCAGTTTGCGGATATAAAAGGGTTTCAGAATATCAAAAAACCTAAAAAGAACAAGCCCAATAAGGGTATACTGCCATTTTAAAGGCACAAATAACAGGGTGATGCACATTCCGGCAACTTCATCTATCACTACCCTACCATGGTCTTTACCCCAAATCTCTTCCACCCGGTCGGCACTCATGATCCCGATCATTACGATGAATATGGTGGAGAGTATTGGCCATAAATATGGGTTGGTATAAGGGCTCTGGAAAAGATGCCAGCAGATGCAGGTTGCTATAGCAGCGTATGTACCTGCACCCTTGCCGATATACCCGATTCCCAGAGCCGTTGAAAGAAATTTGTGGATAAACACTATACCGTTTCTATCAGTTCTTCTTCGTAATCCTGACCTAAATGGGTGATCAATTCCTCTCCCATAATGTAACGTAAGGTATTCTGAAGTTTCATTAACTGTTTAAAAATGTCATTCTCTGCAGGTACACCTGGAATAGTCTGCGGCGATTTCAGGTAGAATGATAACCATTCCTGGATACCCGACATATTTGAGCGTTTAGCCAGATCGATAAACAAAGCAAGATCCAATACAATCGGTGCAGCTAAAATTGAGTCGCGGCAAAGGAAATTGATTTTGATCTGCATTTTGTAGCCTAACCAACCGAAAATATCGATGTTATCCCAGCTTTCTTTGTTATCACCGTGAGGCGGATAATAGTTAATCCTGATTTTGTGGTACATATCGCCATATAAATCCGGGTTAACTTCTGGTTTGAAAATATCTTCCAACACACCCAGTTTAGATACTTCTTTGGTTTTAAAGTTATCAGGATCGTCTAATACCAAACCATCGCGGTTACCTAAAATGTTATCAGAAAACCAGCCATTTACACCTAATGAACGTGCCGCTAAACCTGGTGCCAAAATCGTTTTCATTAAGGTTTGACCGGTTTTAAAATCTTTACCTGCAATTGGGGTATCGGTTTCTTTAGCCAGTTCGATCAATGCAGGGATATCAACTGTTAAGTTTGGTGCACCATTAGCGAAAGGAATGCCCAGTTTTAATGCAGCATAGGCGTAAATCATACTTGGCGCAATACGCAAATCGTTGTCTTTTAAACCCTGCTCAAACGCAGCAAGCGATTCGTGCACTTCTGATGCTTCAAAATAAATTTCAGTAGAACCACACCAAACCAATACAATACGGTCGCAGTTGTTTTCGGCCTTGAAGTTTTTAATATCTTCCATTACGGCTAAAGCCAGTTCGTAACGGTTATCGATGTCTTTTACATATTTACCATCCAGATTTTTTACATAGTTTCTGTCGAATGCGGCACGCATCGGTTTAATGGCCTGCAATTCTTCGCGCACATCGCGCAAAAGGTTTGCATCCAGTACACGGGCGTTTAACGCAGCTTCGTAAACATTATCTTCGTACACATCCCAGCCACCGAAAACTAAGTCTTCCAGATTGGCTAAAGGCACAAAATCTTTAATTTTTGGCTCTTTTTTTTCTGTTCTTTTACCCAAACGGATGGTACCCATCTGTGTTAACGAACCGATCGGTTTTGAGATCCCTTTTTTAATTGCAGCAACTCCGGCAATCATGGTTGTTGCTACAGCACCTAATCCTGGCATTAATATTCCCAGCTTGCCTTCAGCTGCTTTTACTTCTTGTTTCATCCTATTTTATTTAAAATCTTATAACCAATTGTTTTTACGGTACCAGTTTATGGTTTCATTAAGTCCTTGTTCCAACCCGAATTGAGGTACAAAACCAAAGTCGTTCTGAATATTTTTAATGTCACAGCCCCAATTCAGCGCAGTGAGTTCTTTTATCTTATCTACATTTAAAGCCGGGATCTTATTAAACAGTCCATAGAAACGCTCCATCGACCAGGCCAGCCCTTTAATAATCGGCACAGGTAGATTTACGGTAACTGTTTTTTTTCCCAATGCCTTACGCACATTAGCAGCGAGTGATGACCGGCTGTATACTGCCCCATCCGAAATGTTATAACTTTTGCCAACTACATCAGATGCAAGCGCTTTTATAATGATATTGGCCAGATCAGTGGCGTAAACGAAACTCAGTTCCTGTTCCTGTTTGCCGATGTAAAGCTCCAACCCGGCTTTAATGGTTTTAATCAATATGAAAATGTCTTTCTCACGTGGGCCATATACCGCTGTTGGTCTGAATATGATCAATGGCAGTTTCTGAACCTGGGCCAGGTATGTTTCAGCAAGCGCTTTGCTAATTCCATAATTGGTCACCGGATTTGATGCACCCTTGTCGGTCAGTTTTTCATTTTTTCGATTTAAAGGTCCCAACGCAGCCAGACTGCTGATAAATATAAATTTCTTTATTGCATGTGCTGATTTCGAAGCAGCTATTGCTAAATTCCTGGTATATATTGCGTTAACCTTATTGTAATCGCCTAAATTCTTTGCCTTGGTTACCGCAGCCGCATGCACGATATAATCGTATTTTTTTTCTTCTATATTTTCTTTTAACAGATAAATCGATTCAAAATCCAGGTCGACATAATTAATCTTAAAATCTTTAAGGTGATCCGCAGCAGCCTTTTGACGCACATTTGCATACACTTCCAGATCGTTGTCCAAAGCAGATTTAATCAGGTGGTACCCTACAAATCCTGTCGCCCCGGTAATCAACACCCGCTTTTTCATATCGCTTTTTCTAAAATTCTGTATTTGCGGTACAGTTTGCCGCCGATATCTTCAATCGGTTTATTGATCAGATCGTTATGATCTAATGTCCAGCTCGCCTCTGCATATTTCATATTTTTCGCCTTGAAATGTTTGATGATACGACCGTAAAGACAAGCTTCAATCCCCATTTTACGGTAACCATCTACCACACCAAGCAATAAAATACGGATGCCATCAATCTTCTTTTTATTCGCCAAAAGTTTGATTAAACCTGTTGGGAACAACCTGCCGCGTTTAATTTTGATCAGAATCTGATTGATATCAGGAATGGCCAATGCAAAGCCCACAATCTTGCCGTGCTGCTCTGCCAGGATGCAAAATTCAGGATCAAGGATCATTTTTAAATCGTTTGCCGTATAATCAAACTCCTTATCCGTCATCGGTACAAAACCCAGGTTTTTATCCCAGGCTTTATTGTACACCTCCCTTACCGCATTACATTCCTCCTTGAATTTCTTCATGTTAATTTTACGGAGGATGATATCGTTACGGAGAAGCCGTTCTTCTATCCTATCCAATAGTTTAACTGATCTTTCGCTATAATTACCAGCGGTATAACGATAAGCCCTTAAATCAACATTTTTTTGAAAACCCATTTGCTCCAAAAGCGGCAGATAATATTGAGCGTTATAGGGCATCATGGCTACGGGCGGACCGTCAAAACCTTCAATCAGCAATCCACACACTTCGTTGGTGGAGAAATTAACCGGTCCTAATACTTTCGTCAACCCATTTTCCTTTAACCATTCCTGTGCCGCATCAAAAAGCTGTTTAGCTGCAGAAGCATCATTAATACAATCGAAAAAGCCAAAAAAACCGTCTTTTGATTCGTAGACTTTATTATGGTTGGTATTGTTGATTGCTGCAATACGTCCAATTACCTTGCCTCCATCATAAAGCAGAAAAAGCTGGATTTTGGAGTGTTCGTAAAAAGGGTGTTTGCCCGGGGTTAGCAGATCGCGCTGCGCAATAAAAAGTTCTGGAACGTAGTTTACGTCGCCAGCATACAGTTCATGCGGGAAATCTACAAATGCCGCCAATGCTTTTTTATCAGAAACCTTGATCAGTTCTCTCATGATTGGCTTCCTACTAATTCTACGTTAACTGCCTTAAAAGCAGCACTTAATTGTTCAATCGCCGATTCAATCTGTTCGAAGCTATGTGTAGCCATTAAAGAGAACCGGATTAAAGATGAATCGGAAGGTACTGCTGGTGAAACCACCGGATTTACAAATACCCCATTTTGCTGAAGGATATTCGTAATCATAAAGGTTTTGGTATTATCGCGAATGTAAATGGGTATAATCGGACTATTACTGTGCCCGATATCGAAACCTGCATCAAGCAAAAGTTTCTTAGCATATTCTGTATTGTCCCAAAGTTTATCAATCCGTTCAGGCTCTGATTCGATGATATCCAATGCAGCAATCACACTTGCCACGGCTGATGGCGGCATGCTGGCACTAAACATCAACGACCTTGCCCGGTGTTTGATATATTCGATGGTTTCGGCACTGCCCGCAATAAAACCACCTAGTGAGGCCAGCGATTTGCTAAAAGTACCCATAATCAGGTCTACATCATCCGTAAGATTGAAATGTGATGCTGTCCCTGATCCATTAAAGCCAATTACCCCGAGGCTATGTGCATCATCCATCATGATGTTGGCACCAAATTCATTGGCAATTTCTACCATTTCAGGAAGATTAACTAAATCGCCTTCCATACTAAAAATGCCATCCGAAACAATCAGTTTTGCGGCATCTTCAGGTAAACGGCTTAATTTGCGGCGCAGGTCCTGCATATCGTTGTGCGCATATTTAATGGTACGGGCAAAGGCCAGGCGACTGCCATCAATAATCGAAGCATGATCGTACTCATCAAGCAAGAGGTAATCGTTACGATCTAATAAACAAGATATTACCCCTAAATTTACCTGAAAACCTGTGCTAAAAAGCACAGCAGCCTCTTTGCCCACATAATCGGCAAGGCGGTTTTCCAATTCGAGGTGAATATCTAGCGAACCATTTAAAAACCGCGAACCCGCACAACCAGTTCCATATTTTTCAATGGCGGCTTTTGCAGCTTCTTTTATTTTAGGATGATTGGTTAACCCTAAATAGGAATTAGAACCAAACATGAGCACCTTTTTCCCATTGATCACCACCTCGGTATCCTGGCCTGATTCTATTGACCTGAAATAAGGATATAATCCCTTTTCTTTTATTTCCGCCGCATCCTTAAAAGAGGCAATTCTATCTTGTAATTTTTTACGCATGCTGAACACTTATATTCTCAGTTTTTAAAACCCTGTTCTGAAAGTTTAGCCAGCAACTTGAATGCTACTTGTAGAGATTGAAATCAACCAGGTAGATTAAGACCGCATTAACCAAACGATTTGATAACACAATTTTAACGCAGAATTGAGGCCAAAAAAAGGTTCAAATGTGGGATATATTGGTCAAAAAGTCGGATCGATGAAATGTGACATTAAGATGAATTGACCAATTGACATTCTGACTTTTATTATAAAATAGTAAAAAACACAAAAAACAAGTAAAAACCACCTAAATACGATATAAACACCTGTAATTAAACCGATTAAAATACGTAAAATTCTTAATCAAAACCACTAAAATCGATCAGAAATTAGTCATTTTAAAAAAATATTCTTTGAAAATTCATTATGAACATTACATTTGTCACAACAAAATCCGACAGATAAAGGGCGAAAAACTATCCGAAAAAGGGTGGCTGAAATTGTTGTGCGAAAGAAGATGGAATCTGTTAAGAAATTATTAAAAAACGCTGAACGATTTTATGCAACAAGAGTTACTCAATAAAACTTTTTCAGAAAAAAACCATGAGGAAGCACTTTCTTTGAACGATGGCCTGATGGCAAAAATACACCACAGCAGCGATCCGAATTATTGCAGTTCGGAGCCTTTCCGTGTATCGAGTTACGCTTTAATTCTGGTTACCAAAGGAAAGATAAACCTTCGGATAAATTTTGTAGAGCATGTTTTAAATCAAAGAGATATTCTGCTCATTTTCCCACATGCCGTTTATGAGATAAAGGATAATAGCGATGTTTCTTTCATCAGTATCCATTTTAATAAAAGTTATCTGAAAAACAAAGGAATATTCTTTAATAGCGGAGAAGCCTACAGAATATTCCAGAACGATCGCACACATAAATTTTCATTATCGAAAGAGGAATATACTTTTATCTATTACGATATGCTGGCACTCCACAAAAAACTTAATGTTTCAAAAGATACGCCACAGATCAAAAATATCGTACACAACAGTTTTTTGGAACTTCTTTATGATGTTTTCCTCCTTAAAAACAAACAGAAAGATTCTAAACCATTAGTAAATAACAGTCGCACAGAATTAACCAACCGGTTTTTATCGCTGGTCTCGGAAAACTTTAAAAAGGAAAAGCGTGTAATTTATTATGCCAACTGTTTGCGCATTACGCCGAGGCATCTATCGCAGGTTGTTAAACAGGTAACTGATAGAACAGCAGGACAAATTATTGATGAAATAGTGATCAGGGAAGCAAAATTATTGTTAACCAGCCATGTAATGAATATTTCGGAGGTAGCCATGGAACTACGCTTTAGCAACTCCTCTTTTTTTGGCAAGTATTTTAAAAAACAGACGGGAATTACGCCTTCTGAGTATAAAATATCGAATAATATCGCTGTTTAGACCGATCTCATCACACTACTACAATAATTTCTTGAAGGAGCCGCCATAAGGCTGCATCATATTTGCATTTCACTTCGAATTTGTCACGTTGAGCCCATCGAAATGCCTTTTAAGACATTTAAAATATCCTTCGACAAGCTACCATCGACAGACTCCAAATCGAAAAATCGTCATTGCGAGGAACGAAGCAATCTTAATGCGCACGCTGTTAGCGATCGTTGTAAGATTGCTTCGTCGGCTGAAAAAGCCTTCTCGCAATGACGATTACTCACAACTTACCTATTTACATTCAATTTTTTACCAGCTATATCTTCCCACCTATAAAAATGAAAGGTTTTATCATCGCTCATCGCCACCAGCAAGCCGTGTTTAAAATCGTTATTTAAAGGAACTGAAACCACATCAATGCCATCTGTTTGATTGGCTGAATACTTAACTGTGGTTAACAGCGGGTGCGGCTGAGCAGTATTGGCTTTCGCTACCCGATCGTACACTTTTAACTGCCTGGCGCCCTGATCGGATACCAGGATATATCCTTTATTTCCTGAGGTTTTATAAATGGCTATTCCTTCATTATCGACAGCAAAATCCCCCTGCCCAAATAGCGCCAATTCTTTATTTCCTTTGGCGGGGTCTGCATAGTACTTGCGTATCCCTACCTGCTCATCGCAATAATAAACATAACCGAGTTCGTTATCAACGGCAATGGCTTCGATTTCTTTTTTACCACTGTACAGACCAAATTTCCGCGCCAAATCTGCTTTAATATTGCCTTTTCCGTCATCAGTTAACAAATATTGCCAAAGATAACCTCCATTTTTAGGTCCGGTTTTACGACCAACAATTGCATAAACTTTTCCGCTTGGATCGGTATACATCGAAATCCCCATCAAATCGCGGTACTCTGCTCCTGTTTCACCTACGAAAACCGGAATTCCACCATTGTCGATTGCTTTCATATCGGGAAGAGAAAATATCCGCAGTTTATGCGTGTAACGTTCTGTTGTAACTGCAATATCTGTCTTTTTTCCTGCCAACTGTAAACCATAGGCAATATCAACGTTGTTAGGTCGCTTTAAGCCTTTTATGGTTTTTGATCTGATGATTTTACCTTTCAGATCGAAAACATACAAACCACCGCTGCTATCTTTATCGGTACCGATTACCAACGACTGTGCCGGATCATTAGGATTTACCCAGATCGCAGGATCATCGGTATCAACATCGACAGGATCAGACACATATAAAGGTTTTACGGCTGTACTATTTCCGTTTTGCGCACCTCCATTACAAGAAATGGACAGGCTTAGAACCGCTAAAGCGGCAAGTTTAAATATATTATGCTTCATTTTATATTTTAGTTCCGTATGCACCAACAAATGTTGATGGTGAAGGTGAGCTATAGGTGATACCATTTTTCATTGTAATTCCGGCCTGGTAATGGCGGGTAAAGTTAGTGGTGCCTTTACCCAAAGCCGGTGAGTTGCCTTGCAGGTGAAAATCCCATGCAGTATTAAAATCGGCATTGCTAACTGCTGTGTTTAAAGGATAGTTCACAAATTTAGGATCATTAGTGCCGGCAACATTGCTGATTACATCGTTTTTACCACCCACAATATCGCCAGTTGGCTGAAACTGGTTTACAGTAGCCTGATCGAAACCATAATACCAGTTATTGCTATAAGCAGAACGGCTATCTTCAGGTTTTTTCGGGTCTCTTTTCACACCAAAACGGGTATTGGCGAAAAGGTTATTATACAGATCGGCACGTACTGTGCTCTCCAGCCAGATTGATCCACCTTTTGCAGTTGGTCTTCTCCAGCCTGTATTCACCATGGTATTGTTATAGGCAATAATATAGGCTTGTGGTGTTTTATCTCCGGTGTTAGATAATTTTAAGGCATTGGTATTGGTGCTATAAACCAGGTTATAGGCCACATCTGCCAAACAGCCCGATTTAAAGTTCATGGCTTCTCCTCCCGTTACGCCAGTGGTATAAAACACATTATTGGCAAAAATAATCTTTCCACCATCAATGTAAGTACAATCTTCCTGGAGGTTTCTGAAGATGCTATTTTGAACCACTAATTTGCCATTAGCATTGGCAAACCAGAGCGCGGGTAAGTTTTCTCCGGCTTTTGCTTTATAAAGTCCCATTTTAACCGATGTTGAAGCATCTGAAGTAGTTGATCCTGCGTATTCGAGAATTACATGATCAAGCACCAGTTCCTCACATGTTTGGCCGGCCAAAATACCTCCCCAAAGTTTTCCGAATTTTTTTGACGGGGTTTTATAGAATTCATTTACCGTAAACCTGATCGGATTTTCTGCAGTTCCAAGTGCATACAGATTACCTTTTATAATAATTTCTGGTTTCGCAACCGTATCCATCAGCACCGTCACCCCTTCTTCAATCGTTAACGTTTTCCCTTCCGGGATTACAATGTCGCCTTTAATTACCTGTGTACTGCCTTTCGCCCAAACCCCGGAAACCTCACCGATGGCCGAGCCATCAACAGCTGTAGTATCAACATCTATATTGGCTTTTTCACATCCTGCTAAGGCCAGCACAACAAGGATTAATAATTTAAAAATCTGATTTGATTTCATGTCTTTGTTTCTTTAAATGCTATTAATTGAATTTATACCTAAAGCCAACAAGATAATTCTGGCCATAATAATCGCTTCTGATCAAGGTATTTCCATTTTTAACCAAATCTTCTTTGATATCGTTATTTGCCGGGTTTGTACCTTTTATAATTAGTTTTGTTGGTGTATTTAAGATGTTATTGGCTTTTACAAAAACACTGATCCCACCTTTAAAGCGTTTCTCTGCAGATGCATCCACCTGAATAAATCCTTCCTGCCACAAATCGTTATTTAAGAATTGTGAAACAGTATTGATGCGTGGTCCGGTATAGGCACCGGCAACCTGAGCATCCCAGCCTTTTTTGGTGTCTTTAAACAATAAAGACAGGTTGGCAATATGTGCAGACTGACCATAAAGTGGACGTTCCTGGTTTATATTGGCTGGCTCGGTATCTCCGGTAGTGCTATTAATAACCCTGGTGGTTTTAGTGGTATTGATGCGCGAATGGGTGTAGGTATAATTGGCCTTCACCCCTATTTTACTGAAATATTTGATGTAATCTACCTCTGCTCCATAGTTGTTAGCCGTACCAAAGTTTCCCGGACTATAATAAATATCCTGGCCACGAACGGCATCGGCCTGAAAGGTATATTCAATTGGATTTTTTATCCTTTTGTAGAATGCACCAACCAATAATTGCTCGGAAGCACCAGGAAAAAGTTCGTATCTCAAATCGAAATTATCAGCCAGTGCGCGTTGCAGGTTAGGATTACCACGTTCCTGAAATTCTTCGTTTACAACTTTTCCGGGTACAATTTCGTAAAAACCCGGACGGTTAAGCGCTTTGTAGTAAGAAGCATGCAACTGCGCTTTTTCAGTTAAAAAATATTTTGCAGTTAAACTCGGTAATACGTCTGTATAAATCTGGTTTCCTTTTGGAAAAGATTCTCCTGCCGGAAAAAGAAGATTATAGCCCTGATTGGTATGTTCTACTCTGGCACCACCAATTACTTCTAACTTAGCTGAAGTATATTTAAACATTCCATAACCGGAAGTAGTTTGCTCAGTTGCATCGTAGGTAAGGGAATTGGCTACTGCACCTGTTGGATTGCTGACTACCAGATTCAGGTCGGTATAATTTTGGAAATTTACACCATAAATATCATTTGCGTGATCTGCTCCCTGAGCCAAATTGTAATTATTAAAGAAACTGCTCCTTTTTTTATCGCGATATAAACCTCCTGCCATAAGATCCAGTTTATGGGTTCCTGATAAAACATGGTAAGTCAGATCAAGATAACCAGCTAAATCCTCGTCGGTATTGCGTTCCCATCTGCGCGTAACCGGATTGGTATTGACTAAACTGGTGCGTTTGCGTTCAAAATTCTGCTCCAACCCATTCAAACTGATACTGGTATTTTCGGGTACATCATTTTTGGCAGAAGAATAAACAGCCGACCATTGCACCTTAAATTTATCATCAAAAAATTTATGGTCGCCATGCAGCGTAGAATTGTAAATCTGCTGCTCCGTTAAACGGCTACGGGTATCGAAAACCAACTGTGCATTTCCTGCTATAGGATCATAATCCTTGTTGTAAGTTGTGGTTACGGCATCTCTAACCTGTTGGTTTTTCAGATTAACGTACACATTGTAAAAACTGATCTGATGGTTTTTGTTAAAAACGTAATCAATTTTCCCGTGCAACCCGGTACGCTGCTGTTGTTCAGAAAACTCACGATAACTTTTACTGGTAATTGTAGCATAAGCATCTGTACCAACAACCGAATTGTTGTAGAAAGTGCTATTGCTTCCACGGTAGGTATTTTGATAACTTCCTGCTAACACTACGCCTAATTTGTTATCTAAAAAGCGTTTACTTAAAGATAAACTTCCGATTAAATTAGGCGCAGGGTTTTTATACTTATAATCGAGTGTACCCTTGCTAAAATCTTTCTGTGTAGCATTATAGTTTTTCCCGTTTACTTCGTAAGGCGATTTATAATTAATATCTGAAGCATTGTAACTGGTAAACTTACGATCGAAAAACAATTGGCTATAACCGGTAGAAACGTTAGCATTTACCTGCAATTGGCCTGGTGCATTTTTCATCACCATATTAATGGCTCCGCCAATGGCATCGCCCTCTAAATTTGGGGTAAGTGTTTTGTACACCTCTAAACGGTCGAGTAAATCAGCAGGGAAAAGATCAAGCGGAACATAACGGTATTTATTATCCGGACTAGGGATTTTAACGCCATTTACCAAAGTATAATTGTAGCGTTTATCCATTCCTCTTAGAATGGCATATTGTCCATCTCCATTGCTATTGCGCTCTATAGACACCCCCGAAATGCGTTGCATCACATTTGCCACCGTTAAATCTGGTGAAATTTCAATTGCCCTCCCTGATACGATATTCATTAGCTGTGGGGCATTTTTTTCCAGGCGCCTTGCACCCTGATCAGTAGAACTCACTGCATTCGATTTAATGGTGATATCGTCAAGGCTTTTCGAATCGCTCTCCATGTAGAACTTTAAGTGATCGTTATCCTCTTTCAGTATCACTAAGGTCTTCTCGATGGTTTTGTAAGTAATGTAGCTTACACTAATTTTAGCAGCACCTGCTTTTACATCCTTAAATTCAAAAGTACCATCTAATCCGGTATTGGTTATTCGCCTTGGATTTTCTAAAACCACTGTTGCACCTACAATGGCTTCTCCAGTTTGCTTATCGTAAACGTGGCCTTTCAGTTTTGTGGCATTTGCGGTGCCTGCACAAAAAAGAAGTAAAAACAGAATTTGTAATAGTTTATTCATTGTGTTTGGTCATGTCTTTTTATTATCGACGGGGCAAAGGTGTATACACCATTTTACACAAAGAAATTATTGAGGTTACATAAAGGCAACAGCGTTACAGCATGCATATATCAAAAGGCAACACACAAACACAAAATATTGATTATCAATAAATTAGATACACACTGAAACGCCGTTATGTTATTATTACCGTTACATTAACAAATTGTTAAGCCCTTAAAAATCAAAAAAAAGGGAATAATATTACAGCTGATGTAACGGTTATAAGGCCTGGATAAAAGCTGATAAATTATCGCCTTGTGCCAGATTCAGCTTTTTCCTTAGCCTATATCTCGATACCCTTAAGCTATCGGTAGATATACCGAGTAAGGTTGCAATATCAGCTGAATCGAGGTTCATTTTTAACAGTGCAATTAAGCGCATATCGGCTGAAGTAAGCTCACTGCTATATTTTTTTAAGCTTTCGAGAAATTGATGGTGCACCTGTTCGAAAGCCAGCGTAAATTCCTTCCAGTTGCGTTCGTGGTTAAAACTCTGATTAATCTCTGAGAGAATCTGGTTCATCTGTTTTTTCTGATCCCGTTTATCCTCTTTCACCATCGCTTGTAAGGTACTTCTGAGATTTTCTAAAAATTGGTTATGCTTAATCAGATTTAACGTATGGGTAGATAGTTCCCTGCTTTTAACCTCCAGCAATTGTTTCAGATTTTGTTCTTCGAGCTGAAGATTTTTAAGTTCGAGACTGGTCATATCGTGTTCTATGGCCTTCTGCCTCGCCAGCATCTGTTGATCTCTTAATTTTAAACGTTGTCTGCTGAAAATAACAAAACCTAAAACAACCAACAATATCACTACAATTGTGGCAGAAAAAGCAATAATCCTGTTCATCTTCCGGTCGTTTTTCAGTTTATTAATCTCCTCCGATTTTTTATTGATATCGTAAAGCACCTGTAAAAAGGCCACCTGCCGGGCACCATCTTCCGAATACAGATCAATGGTGTGCTTATAACCAAGTTTTACATAGTGGTAGGCGCTGTCCATATTGTTCAACAGTTCATAGGCCTTGCCCAAATCCCTGCAGCAGGAACTCAACTGGTAAATATTCCCCATTTTTTCGGCCAGTTTCAATGCATTTTCAGTTTGCACAATGCTTTCCTTATACCGGCCGGTTTTACGCAGGATATCGCCGAGATTATTAATTACCTCAATACTTCCCAAATTATTATGATCTTCCTGATATAAGTTTAACGACTGTTTAAAATGCACATAAGCAGAATCGTAACGCTCCAGGTCTTCATATATACTGCCCAGGTTTTCGTGTATTTTTGCTGCTCCGCTTTTATCGTTAACCTGTTCGTTTATTTTTAAAGCCAGTTTTTGATAGTAAAAGGCACTGTCGTACAATTGCCTTTTTTCATATAGCTGTCCAATATTGCCCAAAACGGTTGCCTGACCGGTTAAATTATTCGATTTTTTATAAATACCAATGGCTTTGTTATAGCTATTCATGGCCTTATCTTTCTGCTTCATATAATAGTAGAGCACGCCAGCATCGTTAAGGTTAGCAGCTAATAAAAGCGATTGGTTGGCATTGTTGAATATTTTATCAGCTTTTAAAAAGAACTCTAACGATTGACTGAAATGCCCCTGTGTATAACAAACCTTGCCCATTTGCTGCAAACATTTACCTTCCAAAAGTTCATCATTATCGTCGATGGCTTTAGCATATATTTTTTTTAATTGAGCCAGTGCTGCAGTCGGATCTTTTTGATTCAGCGCAATAATCGATTCGAATCTGTCGCCCCGGGCGTATGTATTCGAAATGAATAATAGAAAAAATATAAGAACACAAATGGGTTTGATCATGTTAAAAGCAATTATACCAGGCAATTCCGGACAAAGAAAGAGCACCCATGTTAACTTAAGGTTAAGTTGAAGAATTAACTAGTGCTGATCAATATCGCATCTGTGTTTCTGATGTCGTTTTTATTATCCTCTACAAGTATATTTTGTAATTTAGAGGATATGAATATTACCTATAAGTTAGACATTATCCCTCAGGCAGAAGAGGTGATTACTTTATTCAGCAAGGCGGGCCTTAAACGCCCTACTGAACCTGAAAGAATAACATTGATGCTAAAAAATGCCGATGTATTGGTTACTGCATGGCAAGAAGAAAAACTTGCGGGTATTTGCAGAACCATTACTGATTGGGCCTGGTGTGCTTATCTGTCAGACCTTGCAGTATTTACAGATTTAAAAAATTCGGGAATAGGCAAGGAAATGATTTCGATAACACGAGAAAAAATTGGTCCGCAGTGCATGCTCATCCTCTTGTCAGTTCCTACTGCTTTTGATTATTATCCTAAAGTGGGTTTCAATAAAGAAGACCGTGCATTCAGTATAGAACGTAAACAATAATTTTATACGAATTAGAAAAATCATATTAAACCTTGCCGTTATATTAGATGGATATACTCAAAGGCTTAATTTTTATCCTGTATTAACTGTTTTCGTGTCAGATGGAAACATCAGACACCACAGAAGATAGCCAATTATACTTTGCCACGGAAACACGGATTGACACGGAGAAATTTTCATTGCCAAGGTTCGTGTCTGCACGAACCATTTTCATTTTAACCCTACCCCCACCGTGGTCTGTGTCCTCACAGACCACTTAAGTAATCAGAATAAAGGGATTCGATGAAACGAAATGCCTGTGTTAAATAAACCCGACCGACAGCGTTATCCCGGTTTAAGAATTATTTTATTTACCGGTTAATCTACCGGGATAAGCAAAGGGCGGGACTGATGTAACCGAAGCACTATAGGTATTGCTTTCCTAAAACAAATGATTAAGCCTAACATTTTATAACTACTTTAGCCCTTAATATCAAACATTTTTTCCGTGTCAGATGGAAACATCAGACACCACAAATAATCATCAGATTCAAAACCAAGCTTAACAAAAGGTTTGATTTTAATTTTTTAAATGTAACTTTGTTGCATTGAAAAATTCAACGTACAAATATCGCCGCGAAATTTTTACCCGCATATGGGGGATATTGGTATTAGCGGTATTTCTTAACGCAATGTTGTTAGAAAGTCTGCACCACCACGGAGCGAAAGAAATAACACATCATAATTCTCATTCAAAATACAATACGCAACTTGGTTCGGCAAAGTTAAAATGCAAACTCTGTGAGGTGCTGAAACACCAATCACACTTTTTCTATCTCCCAGCATCCTTTGCATTGCTTTTACCACTAAATAAACCAGGTGTTAAACCTTGCGCTTATTTGATCAAGCACCCGGTTGCTTATATCCTATCTTACGCAAATAAAGGGCCGCCAGGTTTATTGGCCTAACACTAAAACCAGTTTTTTTATTTATCAGACAAATTCATTTTGTTTAATGTGCAGCTTTGCCGGCATGCGCTATACTCTTATATTTTATGCTTCAAGCGATTTCATTATCTAAAAATTATGGGGCTTACCAAGCTCTGAATCAACTTAATTTAACAGTTAACCCTGGCGAGGTATTTTGCCTCTTAGGCCAAAATGGTGCTGGAAAAACAACGACCATTAATTTATTTCTCGGTTTTATTGAACCAAGTGCCGGTAAAATTTTAATTGACGGCAGGGAGTTGGACACACATGATAGCGAGCGCCGCAAACACCTGGCTTATATCCCTGAAGTGGTGATGCTTTATGGTAACCTGTCGGCCATTGAAAACCTCGATTACTTTTCCAAACTGGCAGGTTTTAATTATGGTACCGAAAGTTTGATCGGTTTTTTAAACCAATGTGGTCTACAAGAATCAGCTCACCACAAACAGCTATCTGGTTTTAGCAAGGGGATGCGCCAAAAGGTAGGTATTGCAATTGCCCTGGCTAAAAATGCAAAAATCATTTTAATGGACGAGCCCACTAGTGGCTTAGACCCGAAAGCAACAGCAGAGTTTACACAATTGGTTAAACAATTGGCTGCCGAAGGTAAATCCATCTTAATGGCTACGCACGACATTTTTAACGCGGTAAATGTGGGTTCTCACATCGGCATCATGAAACAGGGCGAATTAATCCATACCCTTAAAGCCAGCGAAATTAACGCAACCGACCTTCAGGAATTATACTTACAAACCATCTAAAAAAAATCCATTTCATGTACCCAAAATATAAGGCCCTTCCTGGTGTCGTTACAATTTGTTTGCTTTTTTTACTCAATCTATTTAACCTGCAAGCCAATGCCCAAATTAAGGTAAGCGGAAAGGTGATCGATGCCCAGGATCAAGGCGTGCATAAAGCCACAATTAAATTTAAAAATGGCAAAGATCAGTTAAATGCAATTAGCGATTCGTTAGGAAATTTCTCGCTTATCTTACCTAAAACTGCCAATTATGCTGTCACCGTTAGTGCCATTGGTTATAGCAGCTTTAACCGGATTTACCCTATCAATCAGACAGGCGATTTAAATCTTGATGCCATTGTATTGCAAACTTCAAATGAAGAACTACAAACTGTTGAAGTAGTAGGTACCAACGGCAAAAAATATTACGGCAATTATTCCTTCTCCGCTACAAAAACGGCCACTTTGAACAAAGACATTCCTCAGGCTATTTCTTCGGTTTCAAAAGAACTGATTGCCGACAGGCAGGCAGCTGTACTGGCCGATGCTGTTAAAAATGTAACCGGAGTATCGCAAAGCAGTTATTATAATCAATTCTCTATCAGAGGAATTAACCAGAATGAAGAAGGTGCTATTATTAATGGTATGCGTACTCATCAATATTATTTTAACCAACCGTTAACCAATAACCTCGAACGGATCGAAGTAATAAAAGGTCCTGCAAGTGCCACGTTTTCGAGCGTAGACCCAGGGGGAAGCATTAATATGGTTACTAAAAAACCATTGACTGAAGACCGCAAGGAAATCAGCATCTCGGCCGGAAGTTTTAGTACAGTACGCGGCGCATTAGATTTTACTGGTCCGTTAAATTCGGATAAAACACTGCTTTACCGGCTTAACCTTGGCTATGAAGACAGCAAAAGTTTTAGAGACCTGCAATACAGAAAAGGTTATATCATTGCGCCTTCATTTTCATACATCCCAAATGACCGAACCAGTTTAAATGTAGAGGTTGTAATGAACAACAGCAATTCGAGATTAGACCGTGGACAAGCTATTTTTGGCGCCATCGCCGGACAAACCGATTTAAAAAGCACACCGATCAGTTTCAATATGGGTGCCAGCAACGACCGTTTTAACAGTCAGGATTTAATGCTAATGACTAATTTTTCGCATCGCTTTAACCAGGATATTGTTTTCAATGTGGCTTATATGAAGCAAAACTGGAACGAAGATCTTTTGGAACATCGAACCACCAATGCTTTTGGCGTTGATGAAAACAATCAACCTATCCCTACCCTCGCAGCCATGCGGGCAGTTCAGCGTCAGCAAAAGTGGCGTACCGATAATCTAAGCACCTATTTCAGTGTAAATACCAATACTTTTAGCTTAAACCATAAACTGGTAATCGGCTATGATCGGATTAATACCCAGAAACTGCGTGGCGGTGGTGAAAATTCTGCACAGGGTTACCGGTTAAAAGACGGAACCATTGCAGCAAGGTACGATCCCACAAAAAAAGATCTCTATTTATTTAAAGTGGTAAACGGCGTAAATGCACCTGTGCCAAACGTAGAGCATTTTAACCTCGCCAACCCAAGTTATACGATTAAGAATTTAAGCGATTATATTTTTACCAAAACTGAAATTACGCCAGCCTACAATTTAGTTAATGCCGTTTATTTTCAGGATCAGATTAAATATGACAAGCTTGCCTTAACCCTGGGCCTGAGACAGGAATGGTACGAAGATTACAGCAATTACGAACTGGCGACCCAGAAGAAGATTTATCAACATAAGCTCTTGCCGAGAGTTGGGATAACCTATGCGGTAACCACGAACATTAATCTTTATGGAACTTATTTACAAGGTTACCAACCGCAAGGCAATACTTCAACTCTGGTAATTGTTCCACCGCCTGCAGGTTCCAATTTTAAACCATTAGAAAGTGATTTGAAGGAAATTGGTGCGAAATCTGAATGGCTGAATAAAAACCTGATGGTAAATGTTTCGGTTTTCGAAATTAACCAGAAAAACCTATTGATGAATGCAAACGATCCTTTAGATGTAAACCGCTTAATTGAACGTGGCGCACAACGCAGCCGTGGTTTCGAATTCGAAGCTTCAGGTTTCATCAGACAGAACTGGCAGTTTAATGCAGGTTATAGTTATGTAGATGCCATTATTAAGGATGATTTCAACCCGGCTTTAATCGGTCAGCGCGTGCAGAACACACCAAAACACAGTGCCAGCTTATGGACGCGTTATAATTTTGAAACGCAACAACTGAAAGGTATTGGTTTTGGCGCAGGCTTACAATATAGTGGCACTAAACTTCCGTTATACATCAGAGACTTTACACTTCCGGCCTATACCCTTGTTGATGCCGCAGTTTATTATTCGCCTGCAGGTTCTAAAGTACAGTTGGCCATAAACATGAACAACATTTTAAATAAAACCTATTGGGTTGGGGCACAAAACTACCTACGCCTTTTCCCTGGCACACCAAGAAATGTAATGTTTAACGTAACTTATAGAATATAATGTCAGCTAGAATAAGCACTATTGCGAAACAAACTTTTAAAGCCGCCTTTAACAATAGCGCCACCTTAGCCTTAACCCTTTTATTGGGTTTATCGCTCTGTTTGGCCACTTATGTTGGCTGGCAAAATTTTAAAACGCAAAATAATCAACGGCTCCATTATAAGGAGCTGGTAAGGGCACAATGGTTAGCCAAACCAGATAAACATCCCCACAGGATGGCGCACTATGGTTACCTCGCCTTTCGCGAAAAACACGAACTCAGTTTCTTCGATTTTGGCATTGAAAGTTTCGCCGGGGTATCGATTTTTTTAGAAGCACATAAACAGAATACCGTTAACTTCAGCGAAGCAGGTTTTACGAACGGCATGTTAAGCTTTGGCGAAATCAGTGTAGCCATGGTATTACAACTGTTGGTACCCCTGCTCATTTTCTTTTTGGGTTATAACAGCATATCGGCAGAACGCGAATCTGGGACATTAAAAATCCTGTTGTGCCAGGATGTAAGCTGGAAACAACTTCTTTGGGGCAAAACTATAGGTATTATTAGCATTTGCCTCTCCATATTTATCCCGCTTATATTGCTCACCATCTTGTTATGGGCATCTTTAAGTCACTGGCAAATTAGTATGGATTCTGCCTTACGCCTGTTACTTCTGGTTTTATCTTATGCCATTTATTTTTTCATTATTTCGGCCATTACCGTTTTGGTTTCCGCCTTTGCCCACAGTTCTAAATCAGCCTTAATTACCTTATTGGCCTGCTGGATATTTTTCATGGTCATTATGCCCCGTATTACCCAGGCGGTTGGTGTAAAGATCCATCCTTCGCCTTCTAAAATAGAATTCGCCGATGCCATTGCAGCTGATGTTCATCGGCAAGGCGATAGTCACGATCCCAATGACCCACATTACGCGGCCATTAAAGATTCACTGCTTAAAGCTTACGCAGTGGATAATGTAAAAAAACTCCCCTTTAACTATGGCGGTTATATTATGGCCGAAGGCGAAAAAATTACCTCAAAAATTTATAGTCAGCACCAAAATGATCTGAACCATATTTTCGAAAAACAGAACAGCATTACTACCATTTCGGGTTTCTTAAACCCTTATTTATTGCTGAAACATATTTCGATGGCCTTAACCGCATCCGATTTTAATACCTTCGTCGATTTTCAGCATCAGGCAGAGACCTATCGTTATCAACTTGCTCAAAAGATGAATAGGCTGCAAATTGAAAAGATCAGCAATATTACACCTGGAGAAGAAGAAAAACCTTTAGCCATCAGCAAGACAAACTGGGCCGAACAACCCGATTTTAATTACCATTTTAAAAAATTAGGTACTGTTTTATGGAATGAGTTATTAGCACTAAGCGCCCTAACCTTCTGGTTATTTGTTGCGGTTATGTTGCTTCAATATTCAACCAAATGGATCAAAACGATATCGCAATAAACATGAAAAAAAGTAGATATAACCTTGAATTTAAATTGTTTTTTAGAAACAGTTCCTCATGGATTGGGATCGTTGTACTCCTGATAACAGGTTTTGCCGGCCTGTATTTCGGCAAAACCTTTATTGCCAGGCAAAAGGCTGTAATTGAAAAGGCAGCATTATTGCAAAAGAAAAACACCATCAATAATATTAATCATTTTGGCAAAGATATTGGCCTCGTATTTTTCCATAATAAGTTTACGCTGGCCAACGCGCCGAACAACTGGGCAGCTTTTGCCAATGGGCAGCGCGATATCAATCCATATTTAATTTCGGTAACCATGTTGGGTTTAGAAGGCCAGCTTTATGATACAGATATTAATAACCCTGTTAGCCTGCTTTTGGGCAATATGGATCTTAGTTTCGTTTATATCTTTTTATTCCCACTGGTTATTATTGCCTTTACCTACAATCTTCTTTCGGAGCAAAAAGAAAGTGGCATTTGGTCGCTCTTAAAGGCACAAACCAACCAATCATTTCAGGTAATCTGGCAAAAATTTTTAGTCAGGCTAGTAGTAATTTTTATTGTTGCGCTGTTGCTGTTATTTATAGCAATGCTTTATTTAGAACTCCCTCAAGATTTCACTTTCTTGTCTGTTACCGTACTTATTTTACTTTATCTGACTTTTTGGTTTGCCATTTCATTTTTCTTCATCTCTTTAGGTAAATCTTCTAATTTTAATGCATCGGCGCTGATAGCAGTCTGGGTACTGCTCTGCATTGTAATTCCTGCATCTTTCAATCTTTTTCTAACCTGGAAATACCCGGTACCTGAAGCTTTGCAAAATGTGATCAACCAACGAGAAGGCTATCATGAAAAGTGGGATATGGCTAAAGACGTAACCATGAAACCTTTTTTTGAACATTACCCCCAATTGAAGAAATATCCTTTTCCTGAAAAGAAAACCTTTAGCTGGTATTGGTATTATGCCATGCAGCAAATGGGCGATGACCAGGCAGCAACAAGCAGGTTTGCTATCGAAGAAAAACTCGCCAGCAGACAGTATTTCACCAATATGATTGCCTTGTTGTTCCCTACCATACAAACCCAGCTTGGCGTAAATAAAATGGCAGGATCTGATCTCAATACACATCTCGACTTTCAACAGGCGGTTAGAAAATACCACGAGCAGATCCGCTTACATTTTTATCCGGCAATTTTTCTTAACCAATCAGTTGATAATACAGACATTAAAAATTATAAACTGGAAAAATATAATCCGCAAGAGATTCCATATATCTGGATTAACATGCTTTCGGTTTCACTGCTAACCATCATGATTATTGGGGCCACGGCCTTCAATTTAAAAAGGTTTAATAATTAACAGAATGGTCGTCATTGCGAGAAGGCTTTTTCAGCCGACGAAGCAATCTTTATAGCAAGTATTGCTAGCATGAAAGATTGCTTCGTCGTTCCTCCTCGCAATGACGTTTATCGCGGACATCCGCAACCTCAAATTCTACTAGCTAATCAATTGACTCTAAGGTATCAGATTTCCTTCAACCAATGACAAATGGCCAACTAACTAATGACTAATGAACCAACCTCTACAGCGGATAAGCCGTTTCGCTTTTTGGCTCTGAAAGTACAAAGTAACTCTGAACGGTTGTGATATTGGGGAGTGTTGCCAGCTTATTCCGCAAAAATTCGTGATAGGCATCCATATCTTTAGTTGCAATACGGAGAATAAAATCATGAGCCCCAGTCATTTGAAGGCATTCCATTACTTCCCCAAATTTAGAAACCTCGGTTTCGAATTCGATCAGGGTTTTAGCGGTATGCTCTTTCAGTAATACATGGGAGAAAGCAATCAGGTTTCTGTTTATTTTTTTCCGATCGAGAATAGCCACGATTCTTTTAATATAACCTTGTTCCTTTAATCTCCTTATACGTTCGTGTATGGTTGCTATAGATTTATGCAGCTTTAACGATATCTCTTTATGGGTCAATGCGGCATCATGCTGCAGCAATTTTAATATTTCGATATCAACCTGATCTAAATCTCCGTGTATCATGTATGCCTATGAATGAAAAAAAATATAATGGACGTTAAAAAATTAAGCTAAAACTGAAATAAAAATCAATATTAGTCAAAAAAAACAGAAAATTTCTGTAAAAAACAACTTGTATTGACATAAATAAGAATAATAATGAATTTTACCGAAATTAAATTATTGGAAAAGCTTCTATAATTGATTTAAAAAAATAGCCATGAGAACATTAACAGCAAATGAAATGACAGCTTCCAATATAGGAAAATTTGAACATTTATCGCTTCTGGTTGGTAACACACCAATGCTGGAGCTTACTTATACTTACCAGGGAAGTATCGGTAAAATTTATGTTAAATGTGAGCATTATAACCTAACAGGCAGTATTAAGGATAGGATGGCGCTTTATACCCTGAAAAAAGCTTACGCTGAAGGCAAAATCAAAGCAGGAGACCGTATAGTTGAGGCTACCAGCGGTAACACCGGGATTGCATTTGCTGCAATAGGCAAAGCCTTAGGTCATCCGGTAACCATCATAATGCCCAACTGGTTGAGCAAAGAGCGCATGGATATTATTAAAAGTTTAGGTGCTGAAATTATTCTGGTGAGCAAAGAAGAAGGTGGGTTTATCGGTAGCATTAAACTTGCAGAAGAGATGGCCGAAAACAATCCGGATATCTTTTTACCAAAACAGTTCGAAAATATTGCCAATCCAGAAGCACACGAACATACCACAGGAAAGGAAATCTGGGGCCAATTAAAATTAAAAAATCTATCACCCGATGCTTTTGTTGCCGGAGTAGGCACCGGAGGAACCATCATGGGCGTAGGTAATTTTTTAAGAAAGCAAAACGCTGATATTAAAGTACACCCACTTGAACCTGCAGAATCACCTACTTTAACTACAGGTTATAAAGTAGGCAGCCACAGAATCCAGGGCATTTCTGATGAGTTCATTCCCGAAATTGTTAAACTGAGCGAACTGGATGAAGTGATACAGGTAAATGATGGCGATGCCATACTAATGGCACAGAAACTTGCTGAGAAACTTGGTTTAGCGGTAGGCATATCATCAGGAGCCAATGTGATAGGGGCTATAAAACAACAGCAAAAAATGGGAATTGACAGCTGTGTAGTGACCATCTTTTCGGATAGTAACAAGAAATATTTAAGTACCGATCTGATGAAGTTGGAACCAGTTAAAATAGGATACATTACCCCTGAAGTAGATTTTCTGGATTATCAGGCCTTTAGCAGATTACATTAATCAACATAACCAATAAACCACAACATGAAAAAAATTATCTTTTTGTTCTGTACTGTATGCCTGATTAGCCTTAGCGCATATAGCCAAATTTTAAAACCCGTAACCTGGAGTTATGCCGCAAAAAAAACAGGTCCAAATACAGCTACTGTTTTCATCAAAGCTTCGGTAGATCAGGGCTGGCACCTTTATTCGCAATTTGTTAAAGACGGAGGTCCTGTTAAAACAACCTTTACTTTTCCTGCATCCGGCGCTTATACCCTGGTTGGAAAAACAATCGAACCAAAAGCGATAACCAAATTCGAATCTACTTTTAAAATGGATGTAAGCTACTTCGAAAAGTCGGTAGTTTTTCAACAAAAAGTGAAGCTAAAAGGTAAAACTGCAACCATTAAAGGCAATGTAGAGTTTATGGTATGCGATGATAAGCAATGTTTACCGCCAGAGCAGGTTGAATTTAGTATTCCTGTAAAATAATAGCATTACCAAGACTATGATATCCTTAAAAAAAATATGTCTCGGTTTGCTGCTCGTTTGTGCCATATCCTTAAACGGATATGCACAGGATAGCTCTGGCACCGACGACCTCACTTTTACAGAGATAAAGCCGGAAGCGCCTGATAGCACAATTAAAGCAAGCGATACTGTTGCCAAAATAGCAGCCGCAGTACCCGCAACTGTTAAGCAAGCTGTTGTGCCACCAAAAGAAGAACACAAAACTTTGTGGGGGATTTTTATTGCAGGCTTTGTTGGCGGTTTAGCAGCTTTGTTGATGCCCTGCATCTTCCCCATGTTACCCCTTACGGTAAGTTTTTTCACTAAAGGATCAGAAAAAGGGAAAGCCTTTAGGCGGGCAGCATTATATGGCTTTTTCATTATCCTCATTTATGTAGTGCTTGGACTTTTGGTTACGGTAATTTTTGGTGCCGATGCCTTAAACAGTCTCTCTACCAATGGGATATTCAATTTCTTTTTCTTCTTATTGCTTGTTGTTTTTGCAGCTTCGTTTTTGGGGGCTTTTGAAATTACCCTACCCTCTTCATGGGTAAATAAAATGGATGCCAATTCGGATAAAGGTGGCATTGCAGGATTATTTTTTATGGCCGGAACACTGGCCTTAGTATCCTTTTCCTGCACCGGCCCTATTATAGGCACTTTATTGGTACAGGCAGCTACAACGGGGGCTTTGTTAGGGCCAGCAATTGGTATGTTTGGCTTTTCTTTGGCGCTGGCCATTCCTTTTGCCTTATTTGCTTTATTTCCCTCTGCAATGAACAAACTACCAAAATCTGGTGGTTGGCTAAATAGCGTTAAGGTTGTGCTTGGTTTTCTTGAACTTGCCTTTGCCCTAAAATTCTTAAGCAATGTAGATCTAGCCTACCATTGGGAATGGTTTGACCGCGAAATATTTTTAAGCCTTTGGATTGTTATTTTCGGGATGATGGGTATTTATCTTCTGGGGAAACTAAAGTTTTCGCATGATAGTCCTTTGGCATTTATTTCAGTACCCAGGCTTTTTCTGGCCACTGTAGTATTGGCCTTTACCATTTACCTGATCCCGGGCATGTGGGGCGCGCCATTAAGGAGCATTTCAGCCTTTCTTCCACCACAGGAAACACAGGATTTCGATCTGTATACAGCCAATTTATTAGCAGGGAAACCGGCTGCAACAAATGATGGTCCACATAAATACGCAGATAAATTTCATGCACCGTTAAAGCTGAATGCCTATTTCGATTATGATGAAGGTTTAGCTGCGGCGAAAAAACTGAATAAACCTGTACTAATTGATTTTACCGGCCATGCCTGCGTAAACTGCAGAAAAATGGAAGCCAATGTTTGGCCAGATAAAGATGTATATAAAATGATCAGTAATGATTATGTATTGATCCAGTTATATGTTGATGATAAAACAGCACTTGCTCCGGCTGATGTAACGGTTACGCCTGAAGGAAAAAAACTCAGCACAATTGGTAAAAAATGGAGCGACCTGCAAGCAAGGAAATTCCGGTCAAATTCGCAGCCTTTTTATGTATTGCTTGATCCAAAAACAGAAGCACTATTGGCACCACCACAAGGTGCTGATTATGAAATAGCCAATTACCAAAAATTCTTAAAAAGTGGTTTAAACGCTTTCCACTAACAGATAGGACATAAAAGCGTTTATTTTAGTTAATGATGGAAGGACAGTACCGGATGGTCTGTCCTTTGTTTTTGCCGTATTTTCCACAGGTAAATCCACTCATTTACATACTTCAGCATTAATCTTTGCAAATACGTATCGCTTACAGGATGGAGCAGGACGGATTAGCCGAATAAAAGTTCTAATCTCGTAAAACCAAGTATAAATCCATTCTATATGAGCAAGAAAAACTACGCTAACATTATGCAATCGTTTGCATTCAATTATCCCATTATTGCTATTTTTAATCCTGAGGCAAAAAAGAAAAGCTAAACGCAGCCAAAACATCAAAAACTAATTCATTTTTCATCGTGCAACAGGTAGTGCATCCAGAAAACAATGGATTAATTTCATAATCATACACCCTCATAACAGATCGCACAGCACATCCAGTATGCTATTACCAAATAACCAAATATTTACAAAACCAATTAAATTATGGATCTTAATTTTTATCCAGAAAAGTTAAAGCGGCGAAGGGGTTCTTCCTATAGGACAATCCTGATCACCAGCATGTCTGCACTCTGCATGTTATGTGTCGCAAATACTGCAAATGCAGTTGCAAACAATTTTAAACCAATGCTTTCCTTTACAGCAAACAATCCTATGAGCAAAAGGGATGTTACGCTTAAAGGAAAAATTGTCGACGAAAAAGGTGAAACCCTGGTTGGCGTGAGTATAAAATTAAAAGGTACAACTATTGTAGCCTCTACTGATGCCAATGGTGCTTTCTCCATTACTATTCCATCAACAGTGAGTAACCCGGTTTTGGTGGTTTCGTACATTGGATATACCACACAAGAAGTACCTGTAGATGGAAAAACTACGATCAGCATTCAATTAAAAAGTTCCACAAATGATTTAGATGAGGTTGTAGTTGTTGGTTATAACACCGTAAAGAAAAGTGATTTAACCGGCGCGGTGGTAAGCGTGGGTGCAGAACAGATCAGATCAAGGCCGGTACAAAATGCATTACAAGCCATACAAGGCAAAGCAGCCGGGGTTGATGTTACTTCAAACGAGCGACCTGGTCAAGTCGGCTCCATTTTAATCAGAGGTGTACGATCTATAAACGCGAGTAATTCGCCGCTTTACGTGGTAGATGGTATTCCATTTGCCGCAGGTGGTATTGAAGCCATCAATCCCAACGATATCGAAAGTATCGACATTTTAAAAGATGCATCGGCAACTGCAATCTATGGATCTAAAGGAGCAAATGGAGTTGTATTGGTTACCACTAAAAAAGGTAAAACAGGCAGGTTAACTTTAGATTATGTAGGCACGGCAACCATCGAAACCATACAGGACAGAACACAGATGATGAATGCTGCCGAATACATCGAATTCCGCCGCGATGCTTACCGTCGTGTAGGTTATTTAAATCCTGCAGCTCAGGCAAGCACTACTTATCCTGTTATACCAACACAAGCAGATGATAACCGCATATTTCCTAACGATAGTTATGTAACGGCAAACATTGCACAAGGCTGGCAAAATGGTGTTTACAATGGCAGCTTGGTGCCTACAACAAACTGGACCGATCTGGTTACGCGGACTGGTATTACGCAAGACCATGTATTAAGCGCCAGTGGCGGTACAGACAAATTAAAAGCTTATGCCTCATTTGGCTATTTAAATCAGATTGGTACAGAACTTGGCCAGGATTATAACCGTTATACGTCTAAGGTAAGTGTAGAACTGAATCCGGTTAAGTGGTTTAAATTCGGGGCAAACATTACCGCATCTTACGGTTTGCAGAACTATGGATTTTCAACAGGTAATGCAACCGGACCGAGCAGTCTATATGGTGCAGCACTTGGCATGCTGCCTGTTGCTGTACCTTTCGATGTAAATGGTAACAGGATCAATTTACCGGGTGCAGATATCAATATTCAAAATCCCGTGGGTGAAGATCAGTACAATATCAATTTACGTAAAGTATTAAGAACAATCGGATCTTTTTATGCTGAAGTAAGTCTTTTAAAAGGATTAAAGTACCGTATTAACTTTGGCCCTGATTTTTATAACAACTACAACGGAAGATACCAGGATGCAAAATCAATCAATCGAGGCGCGGGCGAATCAGGCTCTACCAATTATGCTCAGCTTAACCAAAACAACAGATTTGCCTATACGCTGGATCACCTGGTTTACTACGATAAAACAATAAAAAAACACAACTTTGGTGTTACTTTATTACAGAGTTCATCACTCTTTAAAGAAGAGAGTTCATCAATGACGGGAACTAAAATCCCTTTAAGTAACCCACTCTGGTATGGCTTAGGCGGTGCCAATATTCCGAGTTTGGATGCTTTTAGTACCGATTTAAGCAAAAATACCCTTGTATCCTACATGGCCAGAGTTAATTACAGCTTTAATAGCAAATACCTGTTAACGGCATCGGCACGTTGGGATGGTGCATCACAATTGGCTGAAGGTAACAAATGGGACTTTTTCCCTTCTACCGCAATTGCATGGCGCATAGATCAGGAAGATTTTATGAAAAATATTAAATGGGTAGACCAACTGAAACTTCGTTTAGGTGTAGGTAGCGTGGGTAATTCAGCTATTTCTTATGGCACAACTTTGGGTAAATTACAGCCCTTAACTTATACTTATGGTAGTTCTGTACAAACCGGATACGTAGCCTCTGATGCATCACTGGCTAGTCCTCCTACCTTACCAAACAAAGCGCTTGGATGGGAACATACCTTACAATATAACCTTGGACTTGATTTTAGCTTAGTTAAAGGAAGAGTTGGCGGTTCTATAGATTTATATAAATCTAAAACCACCGACCTGTTATTGCAAAAAGACATTTCTTCAATAAATGGTTATACTTCATCTTTCGATAACATCGGAGAAACCCATAACAGAGGTATCGACATTACCCTGAACACTGTAAACTTAAAAAACAAAGATTTTAACTGGTCTACAACCTTAAGTTTCTCGGCAAGTAAAGATAAGGTGGTTAAACTCGCCAACGGCGATGTAATTGGTAGTTTATTGTTCATCGGTCAAAGGGTTAGAGTAGCCTACGATTTTGTAAAAGATGGCATCTGGCAAAATACGCCTGAAGACTTGGCTGAAATGGCAAAGTTTAATGCTAACCTGCCAGCAGCAAGCGCTTTTAAACCAGGCAGCATTCGGGTTAGGGATCTTAATAACGATTATAAAATTGATGCCAATAATGATAGAATGATTAGAGGAAGTTACACGCCAAGCTGGACCAGTGGAATGACCAATACCTTTACTTACAAAAACTTCGACCTTTCTATTTTTATTATCGCAAGATATAATTTTTTGATTGCCACGGGCGCCGAGTCACTACAGGGCCGTTTTGCCCAACGTTTGGTTGATTATTGGACACCAACCAACCCAACAAACGATTATCCTGCACCAAATTATGGAAGTGCATCCGGCGACCCTTATAGAAGTGCTATGAACTACCAGGACGGATCTTTCGTAAAAATCAGAAATATCTCATTAGGCTATTATTTCCCGGAAAAAATTGCCAAAAAATTAGCATTATCTAAATTAAGGGTATATGCACAAGCCATTAATCCGGGTTTAATTTACTCTAATGTTGGCTGGATTGATCCTGATTCGGGCATTTCATCCAACAATAGCGTTACCTCAACTTTTAACAGAGGCGTCGTATTTGGTGTTAATGTTAGCCTTTAATCCTTAATCGCTATTTAAAGAAATTGATCATGAAAAAGATTATAAATATATTATCGGGTGCTGCAATATTAGGAGGACTGATGATTTTCCCTACTTCCTGCAAAAAAAGCTTCTTAGATGAAGAAGTTGTTAATGCCCGTACCACTGCAGATTTTGTTACAACTGATGGCCTCGACGGTTTAAGCATAGGCATGTACCAGAGTTTAAAATTTCATTTTAATTATACCTGGGCATATACTACCACCAACTATGGAGTGGATGAATTTACAGTTGGTGGCGATAGAACCGAACAAATGTGGAATTCTTACGACGCAAGTTTGAATTCCCTTAACGCTGATGTAGCCAGTGTATGGGATAATATGTACGAAAACATAAATTCGGCCAATATTCTTATCAAAAACGTACCATTGTATTATCAGGGTGCAAGTAAAAATACTCGTCTGGGCGAAGGTTATTTTATGCGTGCTTTCGATTATTTCAAACTGGTAAAACAGTATGGTGGTGTTCCGTTAAGGTTAGAAGCACAGGATTTCATTCAGGAAGAATTTACCAGGAACAGTGCAAAAGAGGTATATGAGCAGGTAATTCAAGATTTTACACAGGCTTATAACTTTTTGCCGGCTACGGTAACAGAAACCGGGCGGATTACCAAATGGGCCGCTGCGCACTTTTTGGCAAAAGCATATTTATTCCGCGCAAGCGAAATAAACAATACCTGGAATAGTGATACCAAAACCGCCGATCTTCAGAACGCTGTAAAATACGCCGACCTGGTGATTAACAGCGGTCAGCATACTCTGGCTACCAACTTTAGCGATTTATGGAATTTCACTACCATTGACGGCACGAACGAAACCAACAAAGAAATCATTTTAGCCGCCCAGTTCTCTGGCAATACAGCTACTCAGGGGCGTTATGGTAACCAGGTACATCTTTATTATCCGTCTATTTACCAAAATTTACCAGGCATGCAACGCGATATCCCTGGCGATCGTGAATTCCAGCGTTTAAGGTCTACAGATTATGCCCTCGATGTTTTTGACCGGGTAAACGACTCGAGATTCTGGAAAAGCTTTAAAACACGTTATTTATGTAACAGGCCTGCCGCAGCACCACTTTGGACAGCAGGAACGGCACCAACACCAGATCTTGTGGGTAAAGCAAAATTTGCCGGCGGCGAAGAATCTATTTTATATATCATTAATAATGCAGGCGATATCAGGTATACACCTGTCGTTGCAAATGCAAACCCTGCACTTCCCACCGATATTGGCCGCCGCAAACCAAGTATGTTTGTAAGGTATTTTGCTGGCCAACCGCAAAGTTATTTGGGTGGACATGGAAATTATGGTGTGAGTCAGTTTGTTGCTTTATCTAAATTTATGGATGGTTCAAGAAATGCTGTAGCCTCGCAATTTGGTCAACGGGATGGTATTTTAGCCCGCCTGGCAGAAACCTATTTAATTGCAGCTGAAGCTTACGGACGAATGGGCCAGTTTGCGCAGGCCATTCCATACTTAAATAAAGTTAGAGATCGTGCAGCGTATAAGGAAGGTGAAGACCGCTCTGCTTATGTAGATGGCGGTGTATCATACAAAAACAATGCTGCCGCAAACACAGCGCAATTTGTTTCATATTCTGATAAAAACAGCTATTTCGAGTCGAATAACCTAACCGCTACAACTGCCACTACCCTAACTGGTATGCACTTAAACAGCGAAGCTGACATATTTAACTCCAATAAAGAGTTTTATGATAAAATTGGTGCTACCTCACAGGAAAATAAGTTTACCGCTTTTATCTTAAACGAACGCTCCAGGGAGCTAATGGGCGAGTTATTGCGCTGGGAAGATTTGGCACGCACCAAAACATTGGTGGCCAGAACAGCTGCCTTTAATGATGAGGCAAAACCTTCAGAGAGCAAACATTACCTGCGCCCAATTCCTCAGAGTTTCTTAGATGTGATTAAGAGCGGTGGAGCTGCATTAACACCTGAACAAAAACAGGCCATGCAAAACCCAGGCTGGTAAGCAAATTAAGCCTTAAAAAAGAGCAATTTACTTTCGGGTTTATTGCTCTTTTTTGTTTAGATATTATTATTTATTATAATGAAACCTGCACTGAATAACGGCACATTGTTGATCTTTACCTTTGGTACCTGATATTTGATAAACCAGACGATGCTCCCCGGTAATCCGCCGCGACCAAAAACCCTTTAAATTATGCTTTAAAGCTTCAGGTTTTCCTAAACCATGAAATGGTGTTCTTGTTATATCTTTCAGGAGTGCCCTAACTTTTCTTTCCGCTTCATCATCATTATCCATCCAATATTCAAAATCCTCCCAGGCTTCTTCAGTAAATAATATATTCATTGCTTAAAGCTCATCTGACTTTTCATCTTCTAAAGAAAACTGCTTCATTCTGTCGTTTTTTAAGCTCTCCATAGATTTCTCTAATCTTTTGCGGTTTGCTTCTGTCGACATTAAATGTGCAGTTTCGGTAAGCGCATTATATTCTTTAATAGAAATAACCACAATAGCATCATCTTCATTATTATTTCTCGGAACAATTAAAACATCCTCCGTAGCACTTATCTCATCAAAATAGCCTTTCATATTTGTTCTGAGAGAAGAAATGGTTACTGCTTTCATATTTACTAATTTTGTACAATCAAATGTACATCATAATGTACAAAAAACAAAATAATGTAATCCTTATTCTTTTATCTTCATCATAGAAACGCTAGATTAATTGAACTACTTTGTCATCACTGATTTTCGAAGGCAACTCCAACCAGGTTTAGGTTATTTACAGCTAATTGCAAAGTAATCAAGGAAAAACAGTTATCCTACCGTTAGTGGGCTCAGGAAAAGAAAAAGAAAACTCATATATTGGCATAGAGGTAAATGGTAAAAACCTGATGATGGTGTTAACTATACTGAAACCAAATTAAAGGGTGATTTAAGTATTATTGAAGCAGAAATTTACGAGCAGCCTTAGGCAGACTTCGGAAGTTACAGGCCCGTTCCGTTAACAGATGCTAATAGAAAGGTCGTCATCTCGACTGAAGTGCAACGGAATGGAGAGATCTTTTAACCAAGTTATTAAAATTAAATTTAAAGATTTCTCCACTGCGGTCGAAATGACTACACTTCGAGGAGACAAATTAGCCCCTCAGATTGACATTAAAAACACGATATGAAAAAATTTAAAAAAGCATACTTGCTACTTTTTTGCTTAACCGCTTTCATCCATTCGGTTAATGGGCAGTCTAAAGCCAGCATCGAAGTTAATTTCGACAAGAATATAGCACCCATGAAACCCATTTGGGCCTGGTTTGGTTATGATGAACCAAATTACACCTATATGAAAGATGGTCAGAAGTTATTGACCGAGCTTTCTAAATTAAGTCCTGTTCCGGTATATGTACGTGCGCATAATTTGCTAACCTCAGGAGATGGTACTCCTGCTTTAAAATGGGGATCAACCAATGCCTATACAGAAGATGCCAAAGGTAATCCCGTTTACAACTGGAAAATTGTTGATCAGATTTTCGATACTTACGTAAAAAGAGGCATGAAACCTTTGGCGCAAATTGGCTTTATGCCCGAAGCGCTATCAACCAAACCTTTTCCTTATCAGCATAAATGGAAGCCAGGTGCCCGGTATGATGAAATTTTAACCGGCTGGGCATATCCCCCTAAAGATTATAAAAAATGGAGCAATTTGGTTTACGAATGGGTAAAACATTGTGTCGCACGATATGGCAAGGCTGAGGTAGAAAGCTGGTACTGGGAAGTGTGGAATGAGCCCGATGGCGCTTATTGGAAAGGTACACAGGCCGAATTCTTTAAACTTTACGATTATGCTGCACATGGACTAAAACGCGCCTTACCCACTGCAAAAATTGGTGGTGCCAATGTAACGGGCGGCGGAACGAAGTACCTGGATGCCTTTATCAAACATTGTTTAAACGATACCAATTATGTAACGGGTAAAATCGGTTCTCCTTTAGATGCTATTCTTTTTCATGCTAAAGGCTCGCCAAATGTGGTTAATGGAACCGTAGTGATGAATGTAAAGACTCAGCTCCGCAATATTGATGGAAATTATAAGATCATCAGTAAATACCCTCAGCTCAAAAATATCCCTGTAATTATCGGCGAATCCGATCCTGAAGGCTGTGCAGCCTGCGGCATGAGTACAAATCCTGAAAATGCTTATCGCAACGGCACCATGTATTCGAGCTATACCGCAGCCTCTTTTGCCCGGCTTTACGAACTTACAGATAAATATAAAATCAATCTGTTAGGCGCTGTTACCTGGTCGTTCGAATTTGAAAACCAGCCCTGGTTTGCAGGCTTTCGGGATTTAGCGACAAATGGTGTTGATAAACCTGTTTTAAATGTATTCAGGATGTTTGGCCGAATGAAAGGGAACCGTGTTGAAGCCATAAGTAACCGCATGTACAATTTAAATACTATTTTGGATTCAAGCATCAGAAAACCGCAAACCGATATAGGTGTTTTAGCCACTAAAGCTGAGAAAACCGCTGCTGTTCTGTTGTGGAACTACCACGATGAGGATAAAACGGGTTCGAGTGATCTTATTTCAATCCTGTTGAATAAACTGCCCGCAAAAACGGTAATGGTTACAGAATATCGCATTGATACCGAAAACAGCAATTCCTATACTGCATGGAAAAAAATGGGCTCCCCACAAAATCCAGATGCAAAACAAATTGCTGCATTAGAGAAATCCGGGCAGCTTAAAATGATCGGTAAACCGAAAAAATTTGACACCACAGGTGGTGCTTTTGAAATGGAATTAGCCCGGCAAGGAGTAGTTTTGCTGAAATTGGATTGGTAGCTTTTTGCTTTTTTGCCACGGAAACACGAAAAGCACGGAAATAAATAATCGTTTATGACGATATAATCGTTATATTATTTACGCACTCGTTTGGAAACGAGCGCGAGCAATAAATGTGAAATTTCCTACTCCGGTCGTCACCCTGAATTCATTTCAGGGTCTTAACAGCATGATAGATACTGACCTGTAGCGAAGCGAAAAGCTACACGAGTAAAACAGTTCAATATGATGCAATATTAATTTGATTAAGGCTTAACCTTCAATGGCGCTCCATTTACCATTACGTTCTCCATTTTAACATCCTGATGCCTGTTTTTTAAAAAAGGTGTTTTGGTAGTTACTTCCAAATCTTTAAAAAGAAAACCAGATACCTTATCTTCAGGGTTTCCATCCATTTCGCCAAATTTTGTTGCCTCAACTTTAATGTTGGCTATCTTAATGTTTCTGATCGTTCCAAATGGTTTTGCTGTGCTGCCTGCCAAATCGAAAAACTGTTTCCAGGGGTTCAAGTCGATAATTGCGCCGCATTTCCCGGTAATGTTTTCTACCGTAATATTTTCGTAAAGCTGAAAAGTATCTCCACGCATTTTCATTTTTAAAATGGGACAATTATTTTCCACTTTACAGTTGCGCATGGTAATATTACGTGCATGGATACACTCACTTCCCATCGTTAAAGTGGCATGTGCTTCGCCGATGGTACAGTTTTCAATTAAAATATCTTCTACAATCCCGTTTTCTGGCAATTTCTGTGCATCAGGACCTTTACCGCCTTTAATACAAATGGCATCATCATTTACCGAGATATAACAATTCCTGATGGTTACTTTTTTACAAAAATCAATATCTATCCCATCAGTACTGGGGGCTTTTACAGGCCTGAATGGTGAACGGATATCGCAATCCTCAATTAATACATGGTTAGATTGGTATAAATGTGTAGTCCAAAATCCTGCATTACGCAATTTCACCCCCTTAATAATCACATTGTTGCATCCCCATATAAAAAGTAACCGCGGACGGCTTACCTCCAGGTTTGTAGATTCTCTTCCTAATTTTTTAAGTGAATCGAGATGTGCCCAAAATGTTTTCCAGAATTTAAGGCCATTTCCATCAATGGTACCTGGTCCTGAAATACTAAAACCATCCACCTTTGTGGCATTAACTAATGCGGCAAAATATTTAAGGCTCCTGCCTTCCATCCGCGATGGGATAAATGGATAATCTTTTATATCATCAGAGCCCTTAAGCACAGCACCTTCCTGTAGTAAAAGTTTGGTTTTAGGCTTAAAAAAGAGTGCTCCGCTAAGATAAACACCTTTAGGAATTATAATCGTTCCTCCTCCTTTTTGATAAGCCTTATCGATTACACTTTGAATGGCTTTGGTATTCAGTTTAGTGCTATCAGTACCTACACCAAATTTTGTGATGATATAATCTTGTGCCATGGCATTTATACCAATGACGGCAAACAAAGTGAGTATTAGGAGGCTTTTGATGATAAATTGCATATTATTTGTATAAGTTTTAAAATTCCGCGTGCCGGAGTTAATAATATATGTTTAGTTGAAAGCTATAATGCTTACCTGGCCGATTAATCCTGAAGGCATTACCTTCCAACCTGAAGCATCGAAATCTTTATAATTAATATCTACAAAATTGATCTCATGATAATTTCGCCATTGTATTTTTTTGATATCCATATCACGGATCCGGTTCGCCATCAAATTAACCACTTCAATTTTTATGGTATTATGCCCTGCTTTTAAATATTTACCCACACGGGCCTGAAAAGGGATACTCCATAAAATACCTACTTCTTGTCCATTAATCCATACACGTGCACTTTCATCAACATGGTTCAGGTTTAGAACGTATTCTTTGGCCGATTTTGAACTCATCGTAAAGCTTGAAGTATAAACACCTGTACCAGAAAAGGCCTGTAATTTAGGATCTTTTAAAGTAGTCCAGCTTACCAGTTTAGCTAACTGCTGATCTGCCGGAAGTTCTGGCCCACCTTCAGTAAAATGCAAATTCCAGGATTGGTTAAGGTTTACTGTACTGGTAGCTTTATTTAAATAAACCCAGGGCGTATTAATTGTACCATTACGCTCAACTTTTAAAAACAAACTCTCTCCCGATTTAAGCTGTACACGAACCTTTTTATCGCGTATTGCTGCCAAACCCACATTCGAGCTTTGCGGATCCATGATTAAAACCTGTCCACTTTCATTTAAAGAAAGTTCGGTATCAACGTCTTTAGCGCTGTGGTTTACCAGATAATAATATTTGCCCGTTGTTGTTTTTCTCCTGATAAACTGAAGTCCGGAATCGGTTAATGTTTCTCTATTAATATTTATCGAATTTAATGCTTTTTGCACATCCGCAGCCAATAAAATTACGCCTGTCCCAACTTTAAACTGTTTAATACCATCTGCGCCATCCGTAAAGATAAATTTTGCTAAATCAGCTTTTAGTTGTGCTCTTCTGGCTTCCAGGTTATATAAACCCGGAACATCTTTAGGCAGTGCCTGAAAAATCACTTTTGCTCCATTGCTGGCCAGTTTTATCATTCGATCTAATGTTTCCGGGCTCATCATTTCGCATTGCGGAACAATTAACACCTGATATGGCGAAGCATCAGCGTTGGTACTGATTAATGCCTGGTTAACCATTGATTGCTTTAACAAGCGATCGGATGCAAAATCGAACGAATAGCCCAATTTAGAAAGATCTTTTGATAATTTATAAAAGGCTGTTGGGTGTAACCATTCATCAACATCATGTACTTTTAAGGCCATATCTAAGCCCTTCGCCTTGTTCCATACATCATAAATTGGCCAATAGATTAATAGTTCGTTGTCTGGCTTTCCTGATTGAAGAATAGATTGACAACGGCCTATATAATTATTCAATTCTTGTGTATGTGGCCATAAACTATTGTTCGGGTTCATTTCTACCGAAGCATAGAATAACCATCCCGGCCAGGGCACATTTGCTGGTGAATTGGTGGTTCCATGATAAAAAATATGGTTTATCCCCGCCAAAAACAATTGTTCTGCTTCTGGTTTACATTGCGAAAGCGAGGTTTTAAAATGCTCGGTTAGCCAGGTAAATGTTTCGGAAGAAACCAGTTTTTTGCCGCCTGTATGCGCGGCAGAAGAAGCAAATTTAAACATCATCGGATCTGGATCTACGTTGCGGATATCCGCTGCATCACGCCTAAGCCCTGGAATCGGGAAGTAACTAGAACCAAAAGTTTCGGTTTCAGGGATATCAACCGCACCATAAAGATCGAGCAGATTGCCCGGCGAACCATGCGACTGGTTTTTGGTAACCGATTTAAGCTGATGTGCCCAATTGGTCCAGTTTTGCGTAAAATTATGGAGCAGAAGCTCATCCATGGTTTCCCGGTAATCAGATTTTAAACGCGCAATATCTGCACTTGTAGAATCTTTACCGGTTAATTCTTTAATATGAGCCGCAAGGTCGTACCCCCTGTTTTTCTTAAATTCCTGAAAGAAAGTGGGTGTCCATGTAGCGCCATACACTTCATAACTATCATTAAAAAACGACCGGACGCCTTGTGGTTTTCCTCCAAAAGCATCTGAGAATCTTTTCAGGTAAACATCAACTGCTTTTTTATCAAGGTGATCTAAAGTAAAACCTTCACCCCCAGGTGCAGCACGTTTAACCATTTGCCTGGTTTTACCTGCAAAAGCAGCATAAATATTCCAGCTTCCACTGCTTGGCGACCAATTTAGAGATCCATCTGCCAGAACTTTAGCAAGCAGATCGAGTACCTCGCCATTTGGCCCATAAGCGGTTAAAGCCTGTAACTGCGCGAAATCCTGTTTCGCTTCTTTAACTTTATTAATGGTTTCGGCTAACTTCTCTCCCGCCTTGAGTGTATATTGCTGGGTAATCAGTTTGGTGGCGGCATTTTCGGGCTTAATCTGCGGACCGCCAAACGGCCAGCCTGTACCTGTATTCATGTCTACTCCTAAACCCAAAGTATTGGCTTTATTTACCGTATAGTGCAATATATCTATCCACTTTGGCGATAAAAACTGGAGATATTGTTTTTCGAAACCTTTAGCACCATAAATTGGTGTAATTTCTACTCCACCGAGACCAGCATCTGCATATTTTTTTAAAACCAGGTTTAAATTCTTTTCGTCTACAGCATTTCCCATCCACCACCAGCGGGTCCAGGGTTTCATCTGCTTTTCGATAACAGGCCAACTGCTGGTATTTTTCACAGGCTTTTGTGCTTGAGCCAAACTAAAAATCAATGTACTAAGCAGCAGAACAGAAAAGAATCTATGTAATTGCATATTTTTAATCTAAATGGAAAACCATTTCTAAAGGAAATGTTTTTGGAGAATTATCAGCATTGGTTTCCATAATATCTGCCATGTAGGCCCACCATTTCTGCACAATCCGGGTACTGCCTAAATCCTGTGAGGAGCTGCCATTTTGTTGTTGCACGGCAAAAAGTGTATTGGTTTCTTCATCTAAAAAAATAGAATAATCGCTGATCCCATTTTCTTTTAATAAAGAAGATAGTTCTGGCCAGATCTCATCATGGCGCTTTTTATATTCTGCTTTAAAACCGGGCTTAAGCTTCATTTTGAATGCAATTTTCATGTTTTTAATTTTATTTTTAATGAGTTTTAGTAACCAGTTCTGTCATTCTTAACGCAGTGAAGAATCCCGAACCGATAAGCACTCAAACAGAGTTCTTCATTTACATTTTGGTTCAGTGTCTTTAGCTAAACCTGTATTCTATGCTTAAAGATTCTCCACTATGTTACCATTGACAGACTCCAATAGAATGGTCGTCATCTCGACCGGAGCAACGCGAAGTGGAGAGATCTTTGTCCTAAGTTATTGAAATCAAATTTAAAAGATTTCTCCACTGCGGTCGAAATGACGGTACTTCGAGGCCATTCACATTCTTTATCCACCTGTCCATTTATATTGATTTTTATAAAACAAATTACCCCTCAGAATGACAAATATTCATGGTCTGTATTTTCTCTGAAATTCATCTCAGTTACTTTTTAAGCTTATATACCTCTGTTCCGGCCAATAAGAAACAACCCAAACCATAATCTTCAAAATCAGGCATGCTGGTGTAAGTTACCGGCTGTCCGTCTTTTGGTTCCTTACCTGTTCCCTGCATAAAACCAATAAAACCATTCTTTTGAACAGCATCTCTCGTCATGGCATTCCAGGCTTTAGTAATAATCGGCAGATAAGTGTCTTTATCTAAAATACCCTGATTTACCCCCCAGGCCATACCATATACAAACAAAGCAGTGCCCGAAGTTTCCTTCCCACCAAAATGCATTGCATCATGCAAACTTACGTTCCAGAAACCATCAGTGCGCTGGATGGGAACCAATGCTTTAATCATTTCTTGATAGGTTTTTAAGTATTCACCGCGGTGAGCTTCATTTTCAGGAATAATTTCTAACACACGTACCAGTGCAGCGACCACCCATCCGTTTCCTCTTGACCAATAACAATCTTCCCCGTTTGGTTCTTTGTAAGGCGGCACAAAATCTTTATCGCGCCACCAAAGGCCATTTTTAGCATTGTACAAGCCACCACCCTCAGTATTTTTAGCATGCATATACATTTTGTACATGTAATTGTAATAGCTGGTATCGTTGTATAATTTACCGAGTTTGGCAAAAACAGGCATTCCCATTTGTATGGCATCAATCCAGGTCCAATCGTTTACCCTGCCCGATTTGATTACCAGATCGATCGAAGCTTTAATGTCTTTAATGCGTTCGGGTCGTTTGTCGATCAGGTAAAGATCGATATAGGTTTGTCCGCAGGCCTGATCGTCGGCATTTTTTGTAGTAATACCATTTCTTAAACCCCAGTTATGTTTTTCGCCCCATTGAAGCGCATAATCGTAATATGCTTTTTTAGGATGAATTTTATAAAGATTCATCAATCCCTCATAATAAACAGCCCTCGTCCAGATATTGCTTGGTCGCTCCCTATTGGTTATAATCGACTTCCCCGCATCAGGCCATTTATTCATGAAATAAGCATTTGTTAATTTCAATACTTTTAAAACCTCCTTTTTATTGGGGATTTTTTGTGCAAAAAGTACCTGTGTAAATATGCTAAGAATCAGAGCGGAACTGAATATAAATTTCTTCATGGTGATATTTTCGCTTATCGGTTAATTGGAATTAGGTTTTGGCTTTAACTCATCCGGACTATCTTTTGTAAAGGTATCGAACTGAATTTTAGACGGACTTTCGAAGATATCTTTCACGGTATTAAAAGCCACTTCATATTTTGGATTAAACTGATCAGACATCATATATTGCTGCAAGCTGAAATAAAGTTGTTGCGCAGCAGGAGTATCTTTTAAATCAGGTGAGAGATTAGCACTAGAAACCACAAGTTTCCCCTTACCTACCCTCGCTTCGAAAACCAATGCCAAACGGCGGTTCAAAAACCAGGTATCTATCGATTGAATAATCGGCCTGAATCCGGAAGGAAAATCTTCGAGGTTCATTACCTGCGATTTGTTTACAATTTCCCACCATTGCATATCACTGTGATAATCGGTTGGAAAATTTTTAAAAGCAGCATGTTTTGGATCACATAAAATCCCTAATGTATGTGGTGGACGCATTTTAAACCATGAGGTATTCCAGAAAACAGGAAGAAAGGTTTGCACTACTTCTTTTCCTTTTACTACTTTGCCAGCTGCATTGAGAAAAACATTGCCACCATCTGCTAAAACGGACCAGGCTTTATCATCTAAACTGGTGCAATAGTACACATTGCTTTTAACCGCTGGCAACTGCGCAGGATAAACCCAGAAATTCCAATCGTTGGCGAATTCAGTTCCATCGATGGTAACTTCCAGTTTTAGCTGTGTTGCTTTTGTAATACCACTTAAGGGAAATTTAATTTCTCCGATCGAAATACAATTGGTAACAGCCAAGGTTTTAGGACTGAAATTACCTTTGGTCACATTTACTCCTCTTTTATCTTTGATGGTCCACGAGAGTGTCGCATTTTCAATTGGTGCTTTTCCAAAATGTGCCACTTCTACCGCAGCTTCTAAGGTTTCGTTATTGGTAAATACAAACTTTGAAACTTTTAACAAAGGCACCGTGCTATTAGAAAAGCGCTTAAATTCCTTAGCGCTAATATAACCTTTCTCATCCCAGAAGGCATCCAGAACACCAACAAGTGCTGTTCCCTGCCCTGGATAATCATTTAGCGATAATAACTGGTAACCATTGTAATTTGGTGTGCGTAATGCCTTTTCGATTTCATTTTTATAGCAAAGTGCTTGTAATTTACCCGAAGCCATTAAAAAATCGTGCCCTTGATCGGCCATATCGTGGTCTTTGAGATCTTCCTGAAACATCTCGAAGTTTTTTGCACGATAAACGCCTGTGTATTTTTTTATTTCATCAAAATTGGGAAAAGCACAATATTGCCCCATTTCATGTGCTACAAAAGGCACTGTAAACTGCTCGATCTGTTTGGCATATGTAGAAATACTTTCTGGCTTTCTGCTCCAATCTAAACCCCTGGCACCAGCCCGAACCATATATTCGTTGTTTGGAATAACCGGCCAGCTACCACCAACTGATGCGCCTGTGTATAATCTTCTGGAATCTTTTGCCCTCCAGTAATTATTAAACTTAGTAAGATATTCAACCTGTCTGCCGCGCGGTTCGTTACCATAGGCCATCATACAAAAGGACGCATAATTGCCATAGTTTTTGGTCATGCGGTTGGTTTCATCGTAAATAAACTGGTCGATCGGTTTTCCATCTCCAATAGAAGTACCGTGATTGGCCCAGCTTGGCCCTTCAGGCTGAAGGTAAAAGCCGATTTGATCTGCAGCGATAAAAGCAGCTTCGGGCGGACAAAATGAATGGAAACGCATGTGATTTAACCCATGGGCCTTTGAAATTTTAAAAATGCGCACCCATGCAGCAACATCCATTGACGGATAACCTGTTAACGGAAATTCGCAATTATTAACCGTCCCGCGTAAAAAAACCGGACGACCATTAATTTCAAAAGTTCTGCCTACAGCTTTAAACTCGCGCATGCCGAATTGCACTTTTTTCTCGTCTTTTTTGCCATCTTTCGATAGTAAAATTGCTTTTAAAAGGTATAATGCCGGATCGAACTCATCCCAGGTGGCTATTTTATCACCCATTGGCAAATTGATTTCTAAGCTACCTTCGCCATTGGTGATCTGATAAGTTGCTGTTACCGGTTTTACCTGCAGGATATTTTTGGTATTGAAACTGCTGGCAGAAAGTATAATTTTTCCTGCAGAAGATTGATTGGGACCAGTCTTAAGTTGAATTTTAACCTTCGCTGACTTTTTCTTTAAATCAGGGTAAACCTGGATGTCTTCAAAATACACTGGCGAACCGGCAGTTACCTCCATTTTACCTACCACACCATTCCAGTTACCTTGGGTATGGTCGGTTAAGCTATGTGAATCTTGCCCAACATTGATCGCTTTGATACGATTATCGATTAATAAAGTAATGGTATGTTTTCCTGCCTTTAAATTTGCCGGGAGTTCAAAATTCTGCGCAACCACAAAGGTATACTGTGTTCCGATCTCAATATCGTCTATCCAAACCCTTGTTTCCGAATGGGGGTATTCCAGAGATATCACCATTCTTTTACCTTTCCAACTGGATGGAATTAAGATATCTTTCTGGTACCATGCTGCGCCAGTATAATGTTTGGCGGGGGTTAACCAGAAAGGCATTTTCAGGTTACCAGGTTTTCGATATTTTTCTAAGCGGGGATGAAAAAAGTACGAGCTATCGTAAATACTTCCGGTCCATTTTGTTTTTAAGGTAATGTTGTCGCCCTTTAGGTTTTCGGCCATTGAGCCTGGCAGATGAACAGATTCTGGAAGAATGGTGGAATACCATTTTTCTTTTACGCCTTCATCTTTAGCATCAATTTTGAAACGCCATTTGCCAGCAAGCGAAATGTTTTGGGCATGTGTTTGCGTAATGCTTAAAAATACGAAAGCAATGCCTATCAGCACTTTGAAAACCCGATGAACCTGTTTATGCATAAAATTTAACGGCTTATCACCGCTGGTATTTGGTTAGGCTGTTAAAATAAGACAATATCTTCAGCAAAGCATCCTGTAGTATCCTGCTCTATGACTTATTTCAGGTAGCTATTCAATTTATTGTGTCTTAATTTATTCAGGCCTTCTACAACAGCAGCTGCATTTAACTTCGCTCCTGCCTCATTGGTATGCGTATGGTCTTTCTCGGTAAAAAATGTCTTTACCTCAGTTGCACTTAAAGCGGCATATTTATCTTTAATAATTTGGTTCAATGGAATAAAATCGACTTTTTCGGCTTTTGCAACTTCTTCTGCCCAGCTGGCATAACTGTCGTTGGCTAAAACTACAGCATCATCTTTAACCGGATTGCGTGGAATTGGTGAGCAAACAATAGGTGTTGCGCCTTTTGCTTTAATATCGCTGATGAATTTGCGCAGGTACCAGCCATAAGTATAAACCACTTCCTGCTTTTTCTTAATCGGGTTATAAATTTCTTTACTTTCCATTCCGATACCTTTTATGGTACCACGGGCACGGGCAGTATCGTCTAACGGGCTGCTATCGTTATGGCCAAACTGCATCATCACGAAATCGCCTTTTTTTACTTTTGCCAAAACAGCATCCCACAAACCATTGGTTTGGAAAGTACGACTGCTGGTACCGCCAAGTGCATCGTTTTCGACATTGATTTTTTCACTGTTGAATAAATCTCCGATAAAACTTCCCCAGCCCCATAAAGCACCATCACCTTTTCCTTTCCCATTTTTAACGGTCGAATCGCCAATGAGGAATAAAGTTGGTTTTGCCTGTTGTTTTAAGATGATACAGGAAGAAAAAACAAGAAAAGCAGTTAAGAGAATGAGGTGTAGGTATTTATTTGATTTCATGATTATTGCCCTTCGGGGTTGATTACACAGATGATTGGATTACACAGATTAATTTTAGATCGTTTTCTTTTTAAAAGTGGGTCGTCATTTCGACTGAAGCGTAGCGGAATGGAGAAATCTTTGGACTTTCAATAAGGATTTCTCGACTAAGTTCGAAATAATGAAGGATCGCTTTGGTCTTTCAGCTTTAGTCTTTTAAATACTTTTTCAAATCACAGCCTTTTAATTCTTTAATTCCTTCTACAACAGAGGCAGCATTAACTTTAGCACCTTCTAAATTGGTGTGGGTATGGTCGCCTGGGAAATACAGTTTTACTTTGTCTGGCCCCAAGGCATCATATTTATCGGCCGTTATTTTATTCAGGTCTACAAAACAGGCATTTTCTTCTTTGGCAACTTCAGCGGCCCATTTTCCAAAATCGTTATTGGCTCGAACCACTTTGCCATCTTTAAAAATGTTCCTTGGGATCATGGAAAGTACAATTGGTGTGGCCCCTTTTGCTTCGGTTTCGCGTACAAATTTGCGGATATACCAGCCATAGGTATGTACAGTTTCTACCTTTCCATCCGGCCAGGTTAATACTTTAGTTTCTTCACCGATACCTTTTAATACACCTCTTCTTCCGGCTTTTGTAGTATCAGGTACGCTTCCGTCATTATGACCGAACTGTATGGTAACGAAATCGCCTGGCTTTAATGTTTCCAAAACCTTATCCCACCTGCCTTCCGACAAGAAAGTTCGCGTGCTCCTTCCGGCCATGGCGTTATTTTCTACATCAATCCTGGTGCTATCAAAAAGAGAAGCAATCGGTGTTCCCCAACCCCAGGTTTCTTTATTCAAATTACGAACAGTAGAATCACCAATGATATGCAAAACGGGCTTATGTTGAGCGATAAAGGCAGCAGAACAAATAATGATGAACATTCCTGTCAGGAAAAGGCTATATTTTTTCATTTTATAATTATTATTTTTTGGGTTCTACAAGTATGATATTGGGTTTTGGTGCTTTCTTCATTCCGAAGCCGAAATAAAAGCCAGTATGTGGCGGTTGGTTGTAGCCATCGTTTTGCCAGGCAATACTTAAACGGTACTGCGAATCGTGCATTAAAGTGTAATTGCGGTGAGCTGTTGGTATTGTGGTGGTATAAATGCGTAAACTTTGGTTATCATACGACCTTAAGATCAGTTCTTCACGCCAATCGCCAAAAATATCGGCACTTAATGCTGGTGTAGATTTGGTTCCATTGTTAGCAACAGCTCCATCAGCCGTAAAAAGCCTGCCGCCATTGTATTTATCAATGTGGTTTGCATCTAAAAGTTCTCTCGATAAATCACCGTCCCAATAAATCAAAAAATTAATTGATCTTGGCTGATCCCCAATTCTATTGCCTTTTATATCATATAATCCGTTCGATCCCGACCACCACATCTGTGCACCGAAACGGCTATTGTCAATATTATCAGCCACTCCCCGCCCTACATCCTCGTCAGGTGATCCTTTCCATAATATTTTACCGGTTTTCGCATCGTAAACGGCCACACCAGGCCCCTTTGTACCTTCTTCTATTTCATGTATACCAAAAACTTCCAAACCAGGGTGTTCCGGATCAAGATCTGAAACATGAATGGCATCACCATGCCTCAATCCTGTGGTATATAATCCTTTCCCATTATCATCCACACACATTGAACCGTAAATAATCTCATCCTTTCCATCGCCATCTACATCTGCAACCGTAAGATTGTGGTTCCCTTGACCCGAAAATGCATTTTTAGCATCTTTACTATCAAATACCCATCGAGAAGTTAGTTTACCATTGCGCCAGTCCCAGGCCGCCAAAACCGTTCTGCCGTAATAACCCCTGCACATCACTACACTTGGATGAATTCCATCTAAATAGGCCACGCAGGCATTAAACCGATCTACCCGGTTACCAGAATTATCGTTTTTTCCGTTTCCACCTTTGCCTCCCCAGGCGCCAATATTGCCACGGGCAGGAATATAATCTGTTGTGGCCAAAGCCTCTCCGGTTTTTCCGCTAAATACAGTTAAAAATTCAGGGCCATCCAATATTTTACCGTTCGCGTTGCGCCAATCTTTAGTCGCATCGCCAACTACTTTTCCTTTGCCATCTACTGTTCCGTCAGCAGTTTTACATACCATTTCGGAAATGCCATCACCATCCAGATCATACACCATAAATTGAGTATAATGGGCTCCTTCACGGATGTTTCTTCCTAAATTAATTTCCCACAAAAAAGTTCCGTCTAATTTATAAGCCTGAAAAATTGGTGGATCGGTAATACCGTTTGATGAGTTATCCCTGCTCCGGCCAGTTTGATGCAATACAATTTCATATTCACCATCTCCATCTAAATCTCCGACAGAAGCATCGTTAGGGGTGTAACCTGCTGGTGTTTTTAAAGGAATCGTTAAATATTGCTGAATAGGTGGTTTGGCTGGTAACCTGAAAGGTTTACTGGCTTCTAATTCCGTGCCTTTTAAAATCGGTTTTACAAAATAGCTGTTCGGAAGATCGAATTTAACTCCTGCATCAACAAAATTAGTGCTCCTGGTAATGGGATCGTGATTGAGTTTTATGGCTTCATTATTCCCTGATTTGCGGTATAAGTTAAAAGCAATTTCATCGGCATCGGTACCCAGCATCCGCCAACCTACATAAACAGAATCGTTATTTTGCCGCACTGCAATTACACCACGGCCCAGTTTTTCCATTTGGCGCTGGCCGAAAAGCTGAGTCACAAAGAACAAGCTGATTATGAAGCAGGAAAATGTAATGGTTTTGGTCATCATGGCTTGTGTATAAGCTTAATTAAAAAATAGAATCGATTCACTTTATAGGCAGTCTTGACCAATATAGCTACTCCTTTACCGGTAATTACAATCGGCTTGATCGATACCAGAACATCTAAGAAACGAAGGCTCATCAATGCATGATTTGGCTAGTAAATTTAACAACTGCCGGGTAACCGCTATTAAAGATTTATGTCTAATGTAAATAGTATATTTTTAAGGCGCATCCTGTAGTATCCTGCTTTTCGAAAATGACAATAAGCTATAATAAAGATTTCTGCAAAAAAATTTAAACATCAGGCAAAATTTACTTTACTGAAGCCTTTTACGCATTCCATTTATATTTCTTTGCTTATCTCATTTTCGCTAATGCAAAGATTGTGGAATTTATAAACAAAATAGCTGAAAAAGAAAAAAAATAAATGTTTAGTTAACGTTTATTATTTTAAATATTTTACTTTTACCTTTAGGATCTTCCAAATATTAAACCGTATGAAATTAAATTACCCTGTAAAAAGTGTGTTTTCGGCATGCATAGCGTATGCAATTGGAATTGGCTATACTACAGAAGTGCAGGCACAAACTGCAAAAGTGATCAAAGTTAAAACAGACCATTCTATTGCCAAGGTGCAACCGAACATGTGGGGTGTTTTTTTCGAGGATATTAATTTTGGCGCCGATGGCGGTATTTATGCTGAACTCATCAAAAACCGCTCTTTTGAATTTGCAAAACCGCTAATGGGCTGGACGATCCAGCGGAAAAAGCAGCAAGAAGGCGAAATACTGGTGGTAAACCGCAAAGAGGTAAACACTGCAAATCCCAGATATTTACAGGTAAAAAAACAAACCGACGATTTTGAGCTGGTAAACGAAGGATTTAAAGGTATCGGTGTAAAAAAAGGATTACGCTACGATTTTTCATTGATGTACCGTCAATCAACTCCAGGAGTTAAACTCGTGTTGTTGTTAAAAGATGCGAACAATAAAATTATTGGACAAGGAAATTTAACACCTGATCAAACAGGTAGCGACTGGAAAAAACAATCAGCAAGTTTTACCGCTACTGAAACCGATCCAAAAGCTAAATTCTCCATCCTGTTTCAAGGAAAGGGAAACATTGATCTGGACATGATTAGCCTTTTCCCTGGCGATACATGGAAAAACCGTCCACAAGGATTAAGGGCAGATATGGTGCAGTTATTGGCCGATATGAAACCCGGTTTTATCCGTTTCCCAGGTGGATGTATTGTAGAAGGAACCGATCTGGCCAACCGCTACCAATGGAAAAAAACCATTGGCCCGATTGAAAACAGACAACTGATTATTAACCGCTGGAATACTGAATTCGCAAATCGTTCAGCACCAGATTATTACCAGAGTTTTGGTTTAGGATTTTTCGAATATTTCCAACTGGCAGAAGATATAGGCTCAGATGCCTTGCCGATATTAAATTGCGGTATGGCTTGTCAGTTTAACTCCGCTGAGGTAGCCTCACTTGACGAACTTGATCCTTATGTACAGGATGCTTTAGACCTGATTGAATTTGCCAATGGCGATGTAACTACCAAATGGGGGAAAATGAGGGCTGATTTGGGTCATCCAAAACCTTTCAATTTAAAAATGATGGGGGTTGGAAACGAAAACTGGGGGCCACAATACCTGGAAAGGCTATCCATTTTCACTAAAGCCATAAAAGCCAAATATCCAGACTTTAAACTGATCAACAGCTCAGGAACCGATCCTGAAGGCGATCGCTTTAACTTATTGAATACTACTTTAAGAAGCAATAATGCTGACTTTATTGATGAACATTATTACCGCTCTGCCGATTGGTTTTTAAAAAATGCCGGACGTTATGATAACTACCCAAGAAACGGATCGAAGGTTTTTGTTGGCGAATATGCAGTACATGCAGACAATAGTATAGTTGGAAGTAACCGCAATAACTGGCAAAGTGCATTAGCTTCGGCTTCGTTAATGACAGGTTTGGAGCGTAATGCAGATGTGGTGCAGATGGCCTCTTATGCCCCGCTTTTCGCTAATATTGATGCCTGGCAATGGGCACCCGATATGATCTGGGTAGATAACCTGAAATCGTACGGAACACCTGACTATTATGTACAGAAACAGTTTTCTACCAATAAGGGAACGGATGTAGTTGCAATTACGCTTGACGAGAAGAACATTATCGGTCAGGATGGCCTTTATGCTTCTGCCGTAACCGATCAGGCCAAAAAAGAACTGATCATTAAAATTTCCAACAACTCCGATCAATCGCAGAATATTGACTTTGATCTTGAAGGGAAAATGAAATTAAAAAATAAGGCCACTAATGAGGAAATAGCGAACAGCAACCTTAAACAGGTTAATTCTTTCGAAAATCCTGAAGCGGTAAGCCCGAAAAAGAGCACGATTAACTTAAAAGGCAAAAAATTATACATCGCGTTAAAACCTTACTCTTTTAACGTGATCAAAATCCCATTTAACCAATAGACTTAACGAGATCATGATGAAAAAACTTCTCTTATCTGCAGCCCTATTCTGCAGTTCGATTTTAGTGCATGCACAAAATGAAACCCAATTAACCATTAAACCTGCAGGCGATCAAGTGGTGAGCAAGCACATTTATGGTCATTTTTCCGAACATTTGGGCCGCTGTATTTATGATGGATTTTGGGTGGATGAAAATTCGACAATCCCTAATAAAGGTAGAATAAGATTAGATATTGTTGAGGCATTAAAAAAGATAAAAGTTCCGAACCTGCGCTGGCCGGGAGGTTGTTTTGCAGATGAATACCATTGGAGAGATGGCATTGGACCGAGAAACCAACGTCCGAAGATGGTTAACACCAATTGGGGCGGTGTAACAGAAGACAATAGTTTTGGCACACACGAATTTCTGGATCTTTGCCAGATGCTTGATTGCGAACCTTACATTGCAGGAAATGTGGGTAGCGGAACTGTTGAAGAAATGGCCAAATGGGTAGAATATCTGAATTTTGATGGCGTAAGCCCGATGACGGCCATCCGCAGCCAAAATGGAAGAGAAAAACCATGGAAAGTTTCTTTCTGGGGTGTAGGTAACGAAAGCTGGGGTTGCGGTGGCAACATGACACCTGCTTACTATTCTGATTTATACCGCAGGTATGCCACTTATGCACGCAACTATCCGGGTGCTCCGCTAAAAAGAATTGCAAGTGGAGCCAATTCAGGTGATTACAACTGGACAGAAACCTGTATGAAAAATATTGGCGATCAAATGTGGGGATTAACTTTACACTATTACACCATCCCAACAGGAAACTGGAGCAAAAAAGGATCAGCCACTAAATTTGATGAAGCACAATACTTTTCGACCATGAAAAACTGTTTACATATGGAAGAACTGGTAAGCAAACACTCCGCGATAATGGATAAATACGATCCTAAAAAGAAAGTTGCTTTAGTGGTTGATGAATGGGGAATCTGGACAGACGTAGAACCTGGAACTAACCCTGGTTTCTTATATCAGCAGAACAGTTTACGTGATGCTTTAATTGCAGGAACGACCTTAAACATCTTCAATAACCACTCCGATCGTGTTAAAATGGCTAACCTGGCGCAAACTGTAAATGTGCTACAGGCTTTAATCCTAACTGAAAAAGACAAGATGATCCTTACCCCTACTTATCATGTTTTTGATCTGTACAAAGTGCATCAGGATGCCAAATATCTACCGATTGCCTTTACCAGTCCTGATTATGTGGTAGGTGATCAAAAAATCCCTGCCTTAAACGTTTCAGCTTCGCAGGATGCCAGTGGTGCCATTCATATTTCTTTGGTTAATTTAGATCCTAACAAAAAAATTGTACTAAGTACGGTTTTAGATGGCTTGAAATGGAGCACAGTTACAGGACAGATTTTAACTTCAGCTAAACTAACTGATGTAAATACATTTAACGATTTGAACAAAGTGCACAATGCAAAATTTACGGGTGCAAAAAAATCAGGCAATTCATTAAAAGTAGAATTACCTGCTCAATCTGTTGTTGTTCTGGAATTAAAATAATTTAGTCAGGACAAGAGCGTTTAAAACCTTGTCCTGATTCATGAAAAAATTAATATGCCACATTCAGTGGTCTGTGTCCTCACAGACCACTTAGGTTCATGAAAAAGATTTCTCCATTTCGTTGCACTTCATCCGATAGCTCGGATCGAAATGACGATCTAGATTCATCGTCATTTCGACCGTAGTGGAGAAATGTAACTTGATAAATCCCCTCCGTTCGTCATTAAGAACTTGTTTTACTGCGTAGCTTTCCGCTTCGCTACAGGTCAGCATCTTATCATGCCTGGTATAAAACTTCTCAAGTAAGATCCTGAAACAAGTTCAGGAAGATTATTGCCCTGAATAATCACAGCGGTGTATATCTACAAAACTAGAAAATACACTTATCATTTTAACAGGAAAAAACCTTTATTTTATTTATAATTTTAAGTATTTTAGTATAAAAAAGACTATTTATAATTTGACCAAAGCAGAACTCTACGCAAAAAAATACTTAAGTCGTGATATTGATTGTATACAGAATAGCGATAGGAACATAGAGTTGCCTAATCTAACCGTATATGAAAAGGCTGTTATTTATAAATATACTGAAGATGGTTATGAAAATGTTAATGAATTGCTAAGGTCTTCAAAAGGAATGAAAAGTAATGAGTTTGCTTCTGTACTAAATAATTCATTAACAAAAATAGATAATTATGAAGGGCAGGTATTCAGATGTGCAGATTTAAATGTTTTTGAACTGGAAAAATATGTAAAAGCTGAAAAAGAAGGTATCCCTATAACCGAATACACATTTATATCAACTACAAAATCGGAGTTAACGGCCTTAGCATTTGGAAAAAACACCAAATTTGTCATATATTCAAAAACAGGAAAAGAAATTGAAAAATCAGTAAATTTGGTAAACATAACCCACCTAATGAGAAAGAAGTTTTGTTTAAATCCGGAAGGTCTTTCAACATATTAGAGATTATTGAAGAATCTAATCAAACGGTTATAATAATGGAGGAAGTTTAAGATGACAACATTACAAAGAGTAAGGGAATCAAATCAGATCGATAATGAAGAATTGCATGAGATAACAAAAATCATGTTCGATTCTTTTATTATCAATGGTGAATATAAAAGTCAATCATACATTTCTAAAAAAGAACAACTAATTGATTCATTTTCAACTTTTATTCAGCAATATCTAAAATTTAATTTTTCTGGCTCAAAAGAAAAAAAAATACGCTTAATGAAATTCGTTGCTAAATTGAACATGCAAAAGGAGTTACTCGAACTTGCAAGTGGCGAAACAAATTTAAAAGATATCGAAAAAGCAGGTCAAAGATTAGGTAAAAAATCACAGTCTGCATTCGAATCAAAATAAATTTCTCTGCATATTTTACTGAACTTATTTCAGGATCCTTTTAGTTAGATACATTAACTTCAAAACCTGACCCGTAGATCCTGAAACAAGTTCAGGAAGACGATTGCATTTGAATAACACTAGTGGTTTGTGAGGACACAGACCACGGAATAAGATCACGAAAATCAGTCCTCCATGTGCCATGGTCTGTGTCCCCACAGACCACATCAGCATAAATCTATTTCACCAACCTCACCTCATATATATTGGCAATAGCCGATCCCTGATCGGCAACAAATTTTACTTCTAAATCTGCTTTTAACAGCGCTTTTGGAATCTGATACTCCTGAGCATAAAAAACATCACCCTTGTTTCCATCTAACTTTACATTTTCAACGGCAACGCCATTGATCAGAATAGAGAAACTTTTGTTCTTTTCCTTTCCAAAATATGTTAAACGGAGCTTATTTCCGGATAGGTCTTTATTTTTAAGCACATAACTAAACCATGCTTTCCCATTCCTGAAATGCCTTTCCTGAAACGTTCCATTATCGGTTTGTTCACCTTTAAAATTGTGGTCAGACTCTGGCTGCTGCTCTCCCGTATTGATCAGATCGACGGTTTCCTGTTCAATCTTCATCTTTTCTTCTTCAGCCAACTTAATCGCCTTTGCCCGTTCCGGCAATGCCTCAGCGCTGCTGTAAGGAAAATAAACCACATACCGTTTTTCGGCCAGGGTATAAAAAGGAACTAATTTTAAGGATTTGTATTTTGGTTGATAGATTGCATTCCGGGCATTAAAAGTTAAACTCTTTTTATCGGTCAACGTAACTTCATTTGCCAGCATATTTTTAGCCCCGGTAACCAATGGTGCATCGCTGATCGGAAATAAAGTACCCGAAGCAATATGCCCCATCCTGCTCCCATCAGCGGTTAAATTGGGCTGTTTTAAGGTATCCATTGCCGCGGCAAGTACAATCGGCCCACGGAGAAAAGCTACCCAATCAGAACCATCGGGCATAAACTCCGTAGTGGTATGCATTGGCAGAGCAATATTAATAACGTCGCCTGTACTCCAGATACGATCGATACTGGCATAACCATTTGCATCGCTTTTAACAGTTGCTTTTTTTCCGTTTACCAGCACAGCCATTTTCCCATGTTCTACCCAGGCAGGCTGACGAAAATGTAAGGAAAAACGTTGTTTGTGTTTTAACTGCAACTTGATTATCGTGTTCTCAGCATCTGGAAAAAGTGTTTGCTGTATAAGCTGAATGCCTTTTTCTTTCCAATTTAAGGTTGAAGGGATAAAAAGATTCACATATATATCATTCGCATGGTGTGCATAAATCAGTTCTCCATATTTGCCGTGGTTCTCCAATCCTGAACCTACACAGCACCAGAAACTTTCCTGCGGATTGGAATAGGTACGGTAATGGCCTGGCCGCATTGGAGTAAAATACACAAAACCACCTTCCTGCCTTTGCGAAGAAAGGATATGATTGTAAAGTGTACGTTCGTAGTAATCGAGATAAGTATTTGAAGGAGCGGCTAAAAACAACTGCTTGGTTAGCTTCAACATGTTATAAGAATTGCAGGTTTCGGGTCCTTCGCGCGATTCTGTCATTGAAGAAAAGTCATTGGCGGGATGAAAATGTTCTCTTACGCTATTCCCACCGATAGCTACTGTTCTATGTTCTACCACCGTTTTCCAAAAAAAAGCAGCTGCATTTGCCCAAGCAGCATCTTTATCCAACAAAGCAATTTGTTCAAAACCAATCACTTTCGGAATCTGCGTATTAGCATGTAAACCGTTCAGGGCATCCGTATTTTTTAAGAGTGGATTTAAAATGGATTGATCCGAAAACCGTTTTGCCAATTGAAGATATTTCTGGTTGCCTGTTATTGCATAAACATGAGCGAAAGTTTCATTTAATCCACCATGTTCACTTTTTAATAATTCCTGTATTTGCTGATCGGATAAATTGGAAACCATATCTACACACCAATCAGTTAGTTTGATCAGCATCTGCTTTGCTTTGGCATTACCCGCAACTGCGTACGCATCGTACAGGCCCGCATAAATTTTATGGATATTATACAGCGGTACCCATTTTCCATTTAACGAAAAACTGGATGATTTGATATTTCCGGCTTTAATCTCTTTCCAGATTTCCTTACCGCCCGGAATTCCCGCCAGATATCCATCTCCATTTTGGCGCTGACATTTATCCAGTTCGGCAATCATATATTCCATCCGCTCCTTCACCTTGGCATCACCGGTGGAAGCATACATTAAAGCCAGGGCCGACAAATAATGTCCGCCGATGTGCCCATCTAAACCTGTGTTTTCCCAGTTACCATAAGATGCTGCTTTGGGTTTTAGTCCTGCCTCCCTTAAATATGGCGCCAGAAGCCGGTCTGCATCAAGCGATAGCATGTATTTTTTATCGGTTTCCTGAGCCTGTTTAAATGGACCAGCAAGCAAGCGGACTTCAGTTAAACTAAATGGCTGTAATGCCTTTTGTCCGAAAACAGTTCCGCATAAGGCGGTAATCAAAACGGCAGTTAATATTTTTTTCATCTTTTTAGGTATTCTTTTGTTCTAATTTCCATCTGGCTTAACCACACTACTTTTAGGGCTCTCCGGCCAGTGCCAGTTTGCAGGATCATCTGGTTTGGCAGGATCGAATTTTGGTAAATCATTTACCAGATATTTCGCAATCCCCAATTGCTGTTCTTTAATGCCTAAGATTATACATTGTGCAATTTCATAAGCGCCGTAAGGGTTAAAATGCGTGTTATCGGCCAATGCTTTATCCTGGCCAGGATAACTGTTTGCTGGATAATGGACAAACGCTTTTTTTGAGGGCTCTTCCCCTAATGCATTAAACAAAACTGATGTCATAGCATTCAGATCAATCAAAGCCACTTTCTCTTCAGCAGCAACCTTCCGTGCTGCGTCAGGAAAGTCCCCAAGAGAATTTACAATTTTCCCATCTGCACCAAAAGATCTTCTGCTGGTTGAGGTAACCACAACCGGAATTCCGCCTTTTTTCTTCACTTCCGAAATAAATGTTTTTAATCTTTCAGTATACGATTTATATGCCCCATCGGCTGGTCCTTTGTCTTTTTGATCGTTATGTCCAAATTCTATAAAGAGGTAATCGCCAGGCTTCATTACACTTAAAATCTTGGCTAAACGTTTGCTGCTCAAAAACGACCCGAGTGTTAAGCCCGATTCAGCATGGTTGGCAATGGCAACTCCTGGTTTAAAAAACCTTGGAATCATTTGCCCCCACGATGCCCAGGGTTCATCATCCTGGTTTACCACTGTCGAATTCCCTGCCAGGAAAACAGTAATCTGATCCTCAACTTTCGTAATTTCGAGTGCCTGTAAGGCAGTTTGATGGTCAAATTCCAACGTCAGTTTATCATCCCAATCAAGCTTGTTGAGTTCCCGCGGCTTTAGCGAAACCACTTGCCCGCCAGCAATATGTTTATCTTTAATATTTACAATAAATGTTTTCGTTATCGACTGCCCTGCCCGTGTTTTTACATCTTCAAGCATCAACCTTCTCGATTCGGCTTTTACTGTACTTAACATTGCCACCTTCGGATCGCCAAGTGTTACCTTGATTTTGTAATTTCCTTCGGGCACCGAAACTGAAAAATAAAATGGTTTATTGCTTTTAACCAGATCCGAAGTTAAACGATTCTTCCCGTCATAATTTATGCCTTCAACTTTCGAATCAAAATCAAAACCAAAGCCTTTTCCTTTACTGTAAGCACCATCAGGTAAAACTTGTGTATAACCTTTAACAACCTTTCCAGGTCCTAAATCGAAATTGTAACTGTTTTTTTCCTGCGCCTGTGAAAGATTGACTATTAAACCAAGGAAAACAAATGGTTTAATAAACTTTTGAATGCTCATATCGTTCGGATTTGCTGCAAGATCTGGTACAATGGTTTTATCCATTCAGACCGTTTTCTCATAAAAATTGACATCTGGCTAATTAAACGTCATAATGACGATTATCATACGAATATATAAAAACAATTTCCATTTAAAATGAGAATGAACAGGCTTTTTAAAATTTTACGCGGTTTTTCATTAAATGTGCATCACCGACAAACACACAAAACAACAAACACTCTACTTAAAATACTAATTAATAATACAAAAATTGTCAATTCTAAATGTGATATAAATTTCTTCAATTTTTAATTAAAAATCTCTAAGCTTAAGAAATATTAATCAACAAGGTCAAAAGCTCCGTTTCACTAACTTAAATCAACAAAAAATTTATTTTTTTTATAAAAAAAATAACACAAAATGTGTGAAATCAAGCAATTACAAAAAATAATTCATAAATTAACCCATTATTAATATTAACTCAACACGGTCTCGATTCTTTTGTATATAAAATTTATATAAAAAATAAAAAGAAAGACAATTGAAAATATTAACAAGAATTTTGTTCTTAAAATTCATTTTTTAATGAAAAAACAAAGCATTTTTCAAGCCATTGTTCACTTCATTCATTTATAAATTTTAAAAACAATTGACTTATAATATCACTATATTAGTGCTATTAATCATACAAATTATTTTTAGCCCTAAAAAGCTTTGTAATTCTGTATTACGGCCGACATAAAGAACCATTATGTTCCGCTTAAATCATCCACCAAACATAAGATTAGAATCAAAATCTAAAGCCATGAATAAACACGCCATTATTGGAGTAACTCCCTTCGAAATTCCTGATAGTAGATTGGTTTCCAATTTACAAAAAGCAGATTGCTTTCCGGTTCTCAATCTTGGGTACAGTAAAAATGAAGCCCAAAAAGCTCTTCAAGAAGTTATAGAATTAGCTATTGCAGATTTCGGCGTAAGCATCAATTCATTAGAATTAGCAGACATTGATCTTCCTAACCAGGTAAGTTTAATTATTTTACCATATGATTTCGTACTCAAACGTAAAACATCGGCAAAAATTTTCTATCAGGTTTTTGATCTGGAGTCGGCACGGGTTGCGCAAGCCAACGGTGCCGATGGGATTATAATAAAAGGTAATGAAGGCACTGGTCGTGTGGCTTACGAATCTTCTTTTGTTCTTTTTCAGCGGATTATTAAAGAAATCACTTCCATTCCGGTATGGGTTCAGGGTGGCGTGGGTATCCATACAGCTGCCTCTTTAATGGCTCAAGGTGCAACAGGCATCATTTTAGATAGTCAACTCGTATTATTCCCTGAATGCTCAGCTCCTGAAGATTTAAAAACTGTTTGTGGTAAATTAAGTGGAACTGAAACCAAACTGATCGATAACTGCCGTGTATTGGCCCGTCCTAATTCACCAGCATTGGCAGAGGATATAAATTATAATGGTCTTCAACAGTACTTTAAAGGTTACGACCTGGAAGCAAACTATCTTCCAATGGGTCAGGACATCAGCCTGTCGATTGATCTTGCAACCAAATACAAAAAACTTGATAAATTGGTTTTCGGCATAAAAGAAGCCATTTATGGCCACTTAAAACAAGCCAAAGCCATTAATATTATCAAGGCAAACAATCCATTAGCTAAAGATTTAAACATCACTTACCCTATTGCACAGGGTCCAATGACCAGGGTAAGCGATGTAGCGCCATTTGCCAATGCTGTTTCAGAAGCTGGTGCCTTATCGTTTATAGCGTTATCCTTGTTAAAGGGTACATCGGCAAAAAACCTGATCGAAGAAACCAAAAAACTGGCCGGTGAAAAAACCTGGGGCGTAGGTATTTTAGGTTTTGCACCACAAGAGCTTAGAGATGAACAACAGGAATATATATTAAATGCGAAACCTCCCGTATTACTAATTGCGGGCGGAAGGCCATCGCAGGCTAAACCATTCGAAAAAGCAGGGATCAAAACTTTTCTCCATGTTCCCTCTGCTTCTCTTTTAGATATGTTTTTAAAAGAAGGCGCTAAACGTTTCGTATTCGAAGGCCGGGAATGTGGCGGACATGTTGGCCCGCTATCCAGCATGGTACTGTGGGAAAAACAGATCGAACGTTTATTAAAAGAAGAAAATCCTGAAAGCATTAGTATTTTCTTTGCCGGTGGCATTCATGATGCTTTTTCTACCGCCTTTATTTCGGTGATGACTGCTCCTTTGGCTGCCAAAGGAATGAAAATCGGTGTATTAATGGGCACCGCTTATTTATATACCAGAGAAGCCGTAAGTACTGGTGCAATTTTAGATAAATTCCAGCAGGAAGCTATGCAAGCGAACGAGACTGTTTTGCTCGAAACTGCTCCGGGACACGAAACAAGGTGTTTAAATTCTTCATTTGCCAATTTCTTTAACGAAGAAAAAAAGAAACTTCAGGCAGAAGGCATGGATAAAAAAGAAATCTGGGCTAAACTTGAAACACTAAATGTTGGCCGTTTACGTATTGCCGCAAAAGGGATAGAAAGACGTGGCGATGAACTGGTAAAAATTGACGAGGCCGAGCAAACAGACTTAGGCATGTACATGATCGGTCAGATTGCACCTATGCATAAAGAAGTGATGTCATTGCTCGATCTTCATCAGGATGTAGCAGACAATAATTACACACATATTTTAAGCGCTAAACTTTCTTCACCTCCTGAAAATAAAACCAAAGCTTTAGATGTTGCCATTGTGGGTATGGCTTGTATTTTCCCCGGAGCAAAAAATCTTGAAGAATACTGGCGCAACATCATTTTGGGCAAAGATTCGGTAACGGAAGTACCAGATGAAAGATGGAACAAAGAATTGTATTACAATCCTGATTCTACTGCTGGCGATATGTCGCACTCTAAATGGGGCGGTTTTATTCCGAGAATAGATTTTGATCCTTTAGAATTTGGCATTCCGCCACAATCGCTTGCGGCCATAGAACCCACCCAATTGTTAACCTTAATGGTGGCTAAACAGGCCATGCAACATGCAGGTTATGGCGAGGGCGGTGTGGACAACGAAAATGTTTCGGTAATTATCGGTGCAGAGGGCGGAAACGATCTGGCTAACAGTTATAGTTTCAGGGGCTTTTATAAACAGGTTTTTGGCGAAATGCCTGCCGAGTTAGATGCGGTCTTACCAAAAACAACAGAAGATTCTTTCCCCGGCATTTTGGCGAATGTAATTTCGGGCAGAATTACCAACAGGTTAAACCTTGGTGGCAGAAATTACACCGTTGATGCGGCTTGTGCTTCCTCTTTGGCAGCAATCGATTTGGCCTGCCAGGAGCTATTTTTAGAGAAATCGGATATGGTTTTGGCCGGTGGGGCAGATCTTCACAATGGCATTAATGATTACCTGATGTTCTCGAGCACGCACGCGCTATCTAAAAAAGGAAGATGCGCCACTTTTGATGCCGAAGCTGATGGAATTGCACTTGGTGAAGGGATTGCCATGATTGTATTAAAAAGATATGATGATGCTTTACGTGATGGCGACACCATTTATTCTATTATTAAAGGTGTTGGAGGATCGAGTGATGGAAAAAGCCTTGGTTTAACTGCTCCACGCAAAAATGGACAGGTAAATGCTTTAGAAAGGGCTTACAGCCAGGCTGGAATTACCCCATCACTGGTTGGTTTGGTAGAAGCGCACGGTACAGGTACAGTTGTAGGCGATAAAACTGAAATCAGTGCATTGACCGATATGCTTAATCAATCTGGTGCAACCGCCGGGCAAACACATTTAGGCTCTGTAAAAACGCAGATCGGCCATACCAAATGTGCCGCGGGAATTGCCGGTTTAATAAAAGCAACCCTGTCCGTTTACCATGGAATAAAACCACCAACCATTAATTTAAAAACACCAAATAGCATTTATAATGCACAAACCAGTCCTTTCGCTTTCCATACTGAAGCGGGTTTATGGATGGAAGAAAAACGATATGCAGGTGTAAGTGCCTTTGGTTTCGGTGGAACAAACTTCCATGCAGTACTGGAAAGTGCTCAGAATACAGAAAATAAAAATTCGATCTTGAAATCATGGCCATCCGAACTTTTTGTTTTCAGGGGAGATACCTACGAAGAAGCCAAAAACCACGTGATTTCGGTAAAAACCCTCTTAGAAATAAACGATCAGATCGAACTGAAAGATATTGCATATAGCCTTGCAACAGTCGATACCAAACCTGTTCAACTGAGCATCGTTGCCAACCATGCAGAAGACCTGGTCATGAAAATCGACCTGGTTTTATCTGGTGTAGAAAGCAAAGATACCTACCTCACTAAAAAACAGGACGGTAAAGTTGCCTTTATGTTCCCAGGACAAGGTAGCCAACGCGTAAACATGGCCAGAGATCTTTTCGTTGTTTTTCCGGAAATGAGAAAACTGCTGACCGCTTATCCTGAATACGAAAAAATCCTTTTCCCTAATACTGTATTTAATGAGGCTGATGCAAAAGCACAAAAAGAACGAATTAAAGATACCCGAATGGCACAACCGTTATTGGGTATCGTCGATCTTGCAATCGCTAACTTCTTAAAATCATTAGGAATTGTTCCTGATATGGTTGCAGGCCACAGTTATGGCGAATTGCCTGCACTTTGTTTTGCTGGTGCTTTTGAAGACGAGGCTTTGGTTTACCTGAGTGCTGAACGGGCACAATCTATTTTGAATGCCGTAGAAAACGGCGATCCGGGCACTATGCTCGCTGTGAGTGCAAAACAGGAAGATCTTTCACAATACATGGGCGGCATCAAAAACGTTTATCCGGTAAACTTTAATGCGCCAACACAATGTGTAATTGCAGGTAGTACTGCAGCCATTGGCCAATTGGCAGCAGTGCTAAAAGAAGCTAAAATTTCTTTCCGTCCGCTTGAGGTAGCCTGTGCTTTCCATAGTCCGTTGGTGGCCAAATCGAAAGCACTTTACCTGGAAGTACTATCTGGTATAAACTTCAGCGATCTGAAAATCCCCGTATGGTCTAACACCACGGCAAAAGAATACCCCGTTAAAGCTGCAGCAGTTAAAGAACGTTTAACTGACCATTTGATAAAACCTGTCCTTTTTGTTGATGAACTAAGGGATATGTATGCTGCCGGAGCCAGGGTTTTCGTAGAAGTTGGCCCTGGCAAGGTGCTAAGCGGCTTAACCAGATCGTGCATCGGTAAAGATGAAGTGATTTTACACACCGAAGATCAAGGCCAGAACAAATTGAGCAATTTATTGGGTACGTTGGCTGGCTATATGGCTACGGGCCGTGAAATCAAGCTTGAAAAATTGTTCGAAGGCCGCTCAGTTAAAACCATCAAACTGGAAGAGCCATCAGCCTATAAAAAAAGTCCTGCCATCTGGTACGTAAACGGCCAGCACGCTGTTCCATCAACAGGTAAACTTCCGGCAAATGGTGCATCCCCTATTACTAAACCGATTATCCTTATGAATAACACCTCTACACTAACTGAAAATCAAACCGTTAATGGCTCTGCCAAAGACTTAATGATGCAGGAGTACCTGCATAGCATGAAAATGCTGATTCAGGCACAACGCGATGTGATGCTTTCCTTTTTAGGACAGGCTCCTGCAATGCCTTCGCAAATCATTAATCAACCCCTGGCCTCCTATCAGGCACCCCAACCGGCCCGCGTTGAAAATCAGATCATGGTAAAACAAGAAGTGCCGCAAGCGCAAACCATCGGAGTAATAACACCTGTGGTTGCACAAAAAGATTTAAAACTGGTGCTTTTACAAATTGTAAGCGATAAAACTGGCTATCCGCAGGAAATGCTGGGTATGGAAATGGATCTTGAGGCTGATTTAAGTATCGATTCGATTAAACGTGTAGAAATTATCGGGGCTTTGCGCACAGAATTGGGTGGTTTTTCTCAATTGAGCCTTCCGGAAGATAAAATTATGGAGCAGCTTGCAGGCCTTAAAACCTTAAGCAGTCTTGTAAACTGGATGACCGAAAATACCGAACAGCCAAAATCAGCTCACGCTCCTACTCTGGTAACCGCAGCAACAAGCCAGGCCGAACCTGCAAAATTTTCGTCAGACCAGTTAAAATCAGCTATTCTTGATATAGTGAGTGAAAAAACCGGCTATCCAAAAGAAATGTTAGGCATGGAGCTAGATCTTGAAGCCGATTTAAGCATCGATTCGATTAAAAGAATGGAAATTATCGCCTCGCTTAAAGAAAAAATCGGGTTTGGTTCACAGGGCGATCAGGCTGACGATTTAATGGAGAAACTGGCTGCAATTAAAACTTTAAATGCGCTGGTTAACTGGATTGCTAATGTTGAAGCAGAAAGCTCGGAGGTGCTTACAGAAGCAAAAAAGCTTATTGAGGAGAGCATAGACAATCAAACGGTTAGAGAAAAATTATCCCGTTTAAGATTTGAGCTGACTCCTGCTGCGCTTACCATTACTGAAGCAGCCATTTTAAAAGGGCAACGATTTGCCTTAACTGATGATGGCGGAGGCCAGGCGATCAAAATTAAAAAAGTGCTGGAGAAACATGGTGCCATTGCCGATCTGGTGAACTTTGAAGATTCATTGGATGGCTATCAGGGCCTTATTATCCTGAACATGTTCGAAGCACAGCAAAAAGTGGGTATTCTCGATCATTTCGCCACCATTAAAAAACTAAACTTTGATACCGTAAAATGGGTGTATCTGATTGCGGATACCAAACAATACTTTAACGATCAATCGGATATTTCTTTCCTGAGAAATTATCAGGGTTACTCTGGTTTCTTTAAAAGTTTAGATCGTGAATACGAACATACCAAATGCCGTTTCATCAGTCTGGAAACCAAAATGTCGCCAGATGAAATCACCAATATTACCTTAAACGAAATCCTCAATCCGGATAAACCTTCGGAAATCATCTACAATGACCATAAAAGGCACATTATGGAATTGGTACCACACCAGTTGAGCACCGAAACCGATGCACATATCCACCTGGATAAAGATGCCGTAGTGATGGTTTTAGGGGGTGCACAAGGGATTACGGCTGAATTAATGATCCATTTTGCAAAAGATTATCCTTGCAGATACATATTAGTAGGCCGTTCGGCAAACCCTATCGCCTCTGCAAATGAAGCCAGTTCTTCATTAAAAACCAAAGACGAGATCAGGCAATATGTAATTAAACAGGGTGAAATTAAAAAACCTGCCGAAATAGAACAGGAAACAAACAGAATCTATAAAAACAACCAGATTTTACGTTGCATTGCAACTTTAGAAGAAGGTGGATCTACGGTAGTTTACGAATCGCTGGACCTTAAAGATGAAGAAGCTTTGACCCGCTTAATCAACCAGGTTTATGAAGATTACGGACGTATTGATGGCGTAGTACATGGTGCAGGTTTACTGGAAGATAAATTGTTCCATAATAAAACTTCTGAATCATTCGGACGTGTTTTCGATACCAAAGTAACTCCATTAAGGGTATTGGCGGAACAATTACGACCAGAAACCCAGTTTGTAATTCTTTTCTCGAGTATTGCTTCTGTTTATGGAAATCGCGGACAAACCGATTATGCTGCTGCAAACAGTGTGATGGATAAATATGCCTGGGCCTTAAAACAGAAGATTCAAGGTAAGGTAATGGCCATAAACTGGGGTCCGTGGAAAGGCGCAGGTATGGTTTCACCAACCCTGGAGAAAGAATATCAACGCAGGGGAATTGCCCTGATTCCTTTAGAGGATGGTATGGAAACTTTCTTGAACGAACTTAAATATGGTAAAGAAAGCCAGGTATTAATCATGGCCGGAAACACCTGGACATAGAAAATCGCATAACCAAACAGCAGATGAAGAAAAGCGACATAGCAATTATTGGAATGTCATGCATTTTTCCGGGGGCGAAAGATATGCAGACCTTTTGGGAGAACATTATCAACCGGGTAGATTCTACGCAAGCAGTTCCGGCCGACCGGATTGATCCTGTACATTTTGATAAAAAGGTAAGCGGAGTAGATCGTTTTTATTGCAATAGGGGTGGTTTTATACCCGATCATCAGTTTGATCCGCAACGTTTCGGCATTTTACCGCTGGCTGTTGAAGGTACCGAACCTGATCATCTGATAACCTTAGATCTTGTTCATCAGGCATTGGAAGATGCAGCCGTATTTGAAAAAAAATATTCCCTTGATAAAACAGGGATCATAATTGGCAAAGGCAATTATGTAGGACCCGGGGCAACCCGAGCCATCGAAATTGTAAGAACTGGCGAACAGATTTCGAGCGTTTTGAAAGATTTGATGCCACAACTTACCGAAGCCGAAATTGAAAAGGTGAAACACGAATTCCAATTGCGTAAAGGTCGCTTCAGTGCCGATACCGCAATGGGTTTGATTCCAAATTTAGTGGCCTCACTGGTAGCCAACCGCCTAAATTTAGGCGGACTGGCTTTTACTTTAGATGCTGCCTGTGCCAGTTCACTTATTGCAGTTGACCATGGCGTACAGGAGCTAAATAGTGGCCGTTGCGACATGATTATTGCAGGAGGTGTGCACTTAGGTCAGAATGCAGCCTTTTGGAGCATATTTTCTCAACTGGGTGCTTTATCGAAACAAGAAAAAATTAAACCATTTGACCAAAGCGCCGATGGATTGATTATTGGCGAAGGTTGTGGTTTTGTCGTGCTTAAACGATTAGAAGATGCCATCAGGGATCAGGACAAAATCTATTCGGTAATTAAAGGCGTTGGCATCAGCAGCGATGGCAGCGGAACCAGTGTAATGAGTCCATCGGTTAAAGGCCAGTTGAAAGCCATTACCGAAGCGTGGAAAAACGCAGAACTGGAAAGTAAAAATATTGGCTATTTAGAAGCTCACGGTACAGGTACACCACTTGGCGATAAAACCGAAATAGAAACCTTAAAACAGTTTTTTGGTCAGGATGCCGATCTGCCAAAGGCCGGTATCGGTTCCGTTAAATCAAATATAGGCCATGCCATGCCCGCAGCAGGTATTGCAGGCTTGATTAAATCGAGTTTAGCACTCTACCATGGCATCATCCCGCCTACTTTACATTGCGATGAGCCTGTAGCAAAGCTGGCCGAAACCCGTTTTTCTGCTGTGCAAAAGGCTGCAGACTGGAATCAATCAGGCTTACCAAAACTGGCAGCCGTAAATGCATTCGGTTTTGGCGGAATCAATGCACATGTGGTTTTAAGTGCTTACGAAACCCCTAAAAAAGATGAGGTTTTGGTTATGGCAAGGCCTAGTCATGAGGCTTTGATCGAGTCATTAGAAGATGGAGATTACAGCAACGGGGATGGAAATTTCCGCCTGGTATTATTTAACCCTAGCCCTGAAAGAATCAAAAAAGCCTTAAAAATTGTAGCTAAAAATTCTCCATGGAGAAATAAACAGGATATCTGGTATACCAATTCACCGCTATTGGCGAATGATGGAAAAATAGCTTTTGTTTTCCCGGGTTTAGATGGACTTGCTGGCGGAGAAATTAAATCGGTAGCTGATTATTTCAAAATTAATATCGATGAAAACGAAAAACAGGATGGTCTTTTAAGTGAGGCACTCAACATACTCAACAAAAGCAGCGTTTTAGATCAGGCTTTAAAGCAATTGGGTATCAAATCTGATATGAATGCAGGCCACAGCCTTGGCGAATGGCTTGCGGCAAGGTCTTCAGAATTGGCAGAAGAAAGTTCGGTAATGAATTTGCTGAATGTGCTCAATCCAGAAACCTTTGAGCTGAAAGATTCGCGTTTTATTGCTGTGGGCTGTGGTTTAGATACCCTTCAACCCATTATCGAAAGCATTCCTGACTTATACCTTTCTAACGATAACTGCCCGCAACAGGTCATCCTCTGTGGCAGTAAAATGGCGCTGGATGAACTGGTACCGATCTTAAAAACGAAACAGATTTTCCATCAGATTTTGCCATTCCAATCAGGTTTCCACTCCCCATTTGTAGCTGATAAATTGGGACTGATCCTCGAAGGTATGCAGGATATCCAGTTCCGGAAAACCACTACACCGCTTTGGTCGGCTACTACTTTAAAAACTTACCCCGAAGGTTTTGAAGCCATCCGCCAGTTAAGCGCTGAACATTTAATTAAACCGGTACGTTTTCGTGAACTTACCGAAAAGCTGTATAACGAAGGTGCACGTGTTTTTATCCAGGTGGGTTCAGGTGGCTTAGTTGGTTTTATTGACGATACTTTGAAGGGAAAAGAAATCAGCACCATCAGTGCCAATGTGCCGATCCGTTCGGGCATTACCCAGCTGCAAAGAGTTTTGGCTGCACTTTTTATTGAAGGAAAAGAAATCGGCCTGAGTTATTTAGGCAACATCAAATCTACTCCTCCACAAAAAAACAAAGGTATTAAACTCGATTTGGGTTCGCCAATTATTCATAACCTGCAAACGCTTAAGGGTTTAACCATTAAACAAACTCAACCTGTACAACCCAAAACTTTTGTCGAAGCCAAACATCCGGTTTTACAGGCTTTTAATGAGAATGTAATGGAAATGATCAATATGCAAAGTGAAATGATTAATCTTTTCGAAAATGCAGCGTTACAAGTCGATCAACCGGGTAACTGGGCACCAGCCAAACCAATAAAACCAGTTAGGCAAGCCTTTAGCCAAAAGCTTGATGTGAGTTTGGACAACTGTCCTTACCTCATCGATCATTCACTCTTGAGGCAACCAAAAGGATGGCCAACGGTTGAAGATATGGATCCGGTAATCCCAATGACCATGATTTTCGAAGTGTTTGCTGAAATAGCCAATGCGCAATCGCCTGAAGAAAAGGTGCAAAAAATCATGAATATGCGGGTTTTCCAATGGATGAATGTGGTTAAACCTTTTCAGGAAACCGTAACTGGCGAATGGAAAGACGAGCAAAGGGTTTACCTTAATCTGGAGCGTTTTGCCAATGCAGAAGTGCAGCTGGCTTCACAATTAAATCCTGCTCCGGATAGAACTTTCAATATTGGAAAATTATTGGAAATCGATCGTACTTCCGAACAGATTTACGATGCCCACATGTTCCACGGACCGGATTACCAGGGCATTAAAAAACTGATCGCCGTTGGCGAAAAAGGAATTACAGGCATTATTGAGGCATCAGGCGGCAAAGGTTCCTTGCTTGATAATGCTGGCCAATTGTTTGGTTTATGGCTTCAACTCACTTTAGAAAAAGACAAGATTGCTTTCCCGGTTAAAATCCAGGAGATAGAATTTTTCGGCGATATGGCCGACCAGAAAGGGCAATTCGAATGTACCTGCGTACTCACTGAAATTAACGATGAATTTGCCACTGCCGATATCGTAATGAAACGAGATGGCATTACCTGGCTCATCATTACAGGCTGGCAAAACCGCAGGCTCGAAATAGACGAACCACTTTGGAACGTTTCGATGTCGCCGCTCCACAACCGCTTATCAGAAGAAGTGGCGCCTGGTGTTTTTCTTTTTGGCAACGCTTACTCTCGTGTGGTATCCTGGGATTTTATCCTTAAAAGGTATTTCAACCAGACAGAGAAGAAACATCATCAAAACCTTTTACCCAATAAAAGAAGAACCTGGATGATCAGTCGCGTGGCAGCGAAAGATGCCGTTCGGAATTTATTGAATACACAGAAAAATCAGGCCTGCTATCCCATCACTTTCGAAATTTATTCTGATGAGCACCGCAAACCTTATGTTAAAGGGGGGATAACAGAAAACATCAATATTTCCATTGCCCATAAAGGAACTGATGCTGTTGGCATAGCCCGTTTTAACGAAGCCGTTGGTATTGATATCGAACATATTGAAGAACGCAGCGCTGGCTTCTTCGACCTTGTGTTTAACGATCATGAAATGGCCTTGCTTGAGAACCGCGACAAAATTGAATGGGCAACCCGCTTTTGGGTAGCTAAAGAAGCCTATGGAAAATACCTGGGCAAAGGTTTACAGGGCAATCCAAAAGCCTACACTGTTGAAGAAATTAACGGCGAAGAACTATGCATCAATAACATCAAAATCAAAACAATCAAACATAAAAACTATATCATCGGATGGACACTATAACGACAAAATTAAGCAGCGAAGAAATCTTCAGCCTCATGAAACAATTCATCACAGAAGTAATCGGCGAGGAATTTGTTGAAGAAATGGATATTACCCCCGAAAGTTCTTTCACCAAGGATCTGGAAATGGATAGCATCGAAATTGTATCTTTTTCCGAAAAAATCAAAGCGCATTTTGGCGATCAGATTGATTTTACGGGCTGGTTATCATCAATGGATCTGGATCAGTTGATCAACTTAAACTTAGGCATGATCATCTCTTACATCGAAGAATGCCAATCATAACGGTAAACGGCAAATCGGTTCACATTCAGGAGCTCAATAAAGAAGCTACTGAAAGCATCGTCCTGGTTCACGGGATGTTTAGTAACCTGTCTGTCTATTATTTTAGTATTGCACCCCTACTCGCCACAAAATATCACGTGGTACTTTATGATCTGAAAAGCCATGGCATGAGCGAAAAGGCTTTAACAGGTTACGATCTGGAGAGCATGACCAACGACCTGCTTGCATTGATGGAAGAATTAAAGCTGCAAAAAGTGCATTTGGGTGGTTATAGTTTCGGTGGATTGATTGCTTTAAAAATGGCTATCCGCTTCCCCCAACGAATTAACAAACTGGCCGTAATTGAAGCACCAGATCCTAATGACGATAAAACAAGGGGAATAATTGATGATTACAGCCGGGAGTTTTTAGAACATTACGTCGAAAACTTTACCGATACCACTAAAGTAAAAATGGGTAAAAGGCAAATGGAGCGTAACCACCGCATGTATGAGTACCTCTTTTATCAAACTTCGATTAAAACAGACATGGAGCTTGAAAAAGATTTTTTTGACAGCCCGGAGATCGAAACTATAAAAAAGGCCACCCTGTTGCTTTATGGTACCGATTCCAATTGTCTTAATGCAGGCAAGCAGTTAGAAGGGGTGATTGAAAACGCATCGTTAATTGCCGTACCGGGTGACCATAATATTCCGATCCAGCAACCATTGGTAATCGCCGAAGCATTGTTAAACTTCTTTCAGGAAACATAAAATTAAACACATATGGCAAAATTCGTATTCGTTGTTCCGCCCCTAACCGGCCATATTAACCCTACACTAAGTATGGGTACAACCTTAATCGAAAGAGGTCACCGTGTAGGATGGATTACTTTAGATGAATCATTAGGCGATAAACTTCCTGAAGGTGGCGAACTCCTTGTGATCAGATACAATCAGAACAACCAACAGAAAAAAGATTCAGAAAAATACCTCGATATCATTACCAAAAAAATTGTTTATGGCATTGATAGCATTAAATTTTTGTACGAAGAAGTATTGATTCCACTCAACAGGCATAGTTACGAAGGCATCGCCAATTTACTCGATCAGTTTAAGCCAGATCTGGTGATTACCGATCATCAGATGTTTGCAGGAGCCATTGCAGCAACGAATAAAAACTATCCTTATGTAACCTCAGTTACTGCACCTGCAGCGATAAAAGTAATGGATGAATTGCCAAAAGTACACGAATGGGAAGTGAACCAGATTGTGGAGCTACAAAAAGAATTCGGCATTAGTACAACCGGCTCTATTGCCTGTTCTGATCTTGCCACTTTGGTATTTACTTCGCGGGATTTTTTCGGGGAGATGGATTTGCCAGAACATTTTAAGTTTGTAGGCCCTGTTTTTAACCACCGTAAAAATAAAATTCCTTTTACATGGGAAGCATTTCATACCAGCAAACCAAAAATACTGGTCAGCATTGGCACCACCTTCGATCATGAGCATAAGAAAAACTTCTTCGCCAAAGTAATCGATGCCTTTGCTAATGAAGACCTGCAGGTGGTTGTGGTTTCAGATCCTGCTCTATTTGAGGAATGGCCAGCTAATTTTACGGTACAGCGCCAGGTACCACAATTGGAACTTTTGCCACACCTCGATGCTGTGGTTTGCCATGGAGGGCACAATACTGTTTGTGAAACCTTGATGAATGGCCTCCCTATGGTAGTTATTCCGATAGCATACGATCAAAGCCATGTAGCCGGACGTGTTTTTAGGGTTGGTGCAGGAGAACGTTTAAATTTTAACCGCTTTAAAGCCAGTCACCTTAAAGAAGCTGTAAACAAAGTGCTGCAGAACGACAGTTACAAAATAGCGGCAGAACAAATTAAACTGTCCTTTATTCAAGCTGGCGGAACAGAAAGCGCCGCCGATTTACTGGAAACATTAAGCAACAAAACCTCAAACGTATTCATCAGTTAAATTATAATCTTATGTCAAAATTCCTTTTCGTTGTCCCGCCCTTTTTCGGCCATATTAGCCCAACATTAAGCATTGGCGCAAGTTTATTGGCCAGAGGCCATGAGGTAAAATGGCTGGGTATTACCCCGCTTGCACAGGTGCATTTACCAGAAGGTGGTGAGTTTATTTACCCGGAAGAAGATTTAGCCGAATATGCTGATGAGATACAACGCATTCTGAAACGTCAGGATGATGGTCCGGCCTGTTCTGGTCCCGAGGTGATGAAACTGGCGCTCGAAGAAACTTATGTTCCTTTTGCTAAAATGATGATGAAAGGGCTGAACAACTTTGTTGATGCCTGGAAACCCGATGTAATGATTAATGACTGCATTACTTTCGCTGGTGCACTAAGTGCACACTTAAAAGGCATCCCATCGGTTACCACTACACCGGTTCCACCAGATGTAATGGGCGATACGGCTAACAGTGCTCCTAAAATATTTGAATGGCAACAGAATCTGATTAAAGGTTTACAAAGGGAAGTAGGTATTTACAGCGATGATATCCATATCCATTCGCATAAATTGAATATGGTTTTCACTTCACAGGCTTTTGCAGGTTTTGAAGAAAAACCACCACACATGCATTTTGTTGGTCCGGTAAAAGGCCGGCCAAATCTGGCCCCTTTTGATTGGGAACGTCTGAGTAAGGCAAGCACACCTAAGGTTTTTGTTTCCCTGGGTACTTTATTGGTTGATATCCGTAAGGAATTTTTCCAAAAACTGATTAATGCCTTCGAAAATCAACCCGTAACTATTGTGGCAGCAACCAATCCCGACATCTTCGAAAAATGGCCTGATAACTTTATCGTAAACGGTTTTGTGCCGCAATCAGAACTAATGCCATACATGGATACCGTAATTTGTCATGGTGGTTTCAATACTGTAAATGATACTTTCACCAACGGTTTACCAATGTTGATCACACCAATTGCCTACGATCATTTTCATACGGCCAAACTAATTGAACAGGCAGGTTGTGGGGTTAGCATTCGCTACAAGCGACTACGCATCAGCGATTTAAGAGACACCGTTTTCGAACTTTTAGAAAATCCTAAATACCGTCAGGCCGCACAAAAAATAAAAGAAACATTTATTGAGGCCGGTGGTAACGATAAAGCGGTGCAGTTGCTGGAGGATTTTGCAAAAACAGCACAGGCCCTAGAAACGGTTTAATGAGTTGAGTTGTCAAATTGATAACCCCCTCGCCTAGAAGTTATGAGTTGTCAACCTTCATAATACGATCGCCCGAAAGTTGACAACTCTGGGAGTAAATCGCAATTGTCCGTCATCTCGATCCGATAGCCATCGGATGAAGCGCAGCGGAACGGAGAGATCTATCCAGACAGATCTCTCGGCTGCATTGCACTTCGCTCGAGATGACGACTTTCTATCTGAATAATACTAAAAAATGAAAAGAAAACTGCTATTCGGCGAAAGGATGTTATACGGAGATGGGAAAAGTCCTTTTAATCTCGTGATGCCTTTTAAAATCAAGGGCGAAATAAAGGAAGACGACCTAAGGTTTGCATTATTTAAAATTCAAAAAAAACACCCTTGGTTAACTGCATCAATACATTTAGATGAAGATAAAAGGCCTTGGTTCGTAACCAATCTTACTGAAACTTTTAGAATCCCCATCCGTATTGTAAACAGGTTAAGTGATGAGCATTGGAAAGAAGAATCTACATACGAGTGGGAAACCGTTTTTGACGCTTCCATTGCACCACTTTGCCGCATCACATGGATTAAGGGCAAATCCGTTTCTGAATTTTTGATGGTATATCACCATTGCCTTTGCGACGGTACTTCTGTACTTTCTATTTTAACAGAATTGCTTCAGCTTTTGGATAATCCGGATGCCAACATTGGGAAAGAGATTCCGATTATGGGAATGGAGGATGTAATCCCTAAAAAGATATTAAAAAGTTACCGGAATAGAACTAAAAACGGATTGATTGGTAAAATTGCTACGCTTGCACTTTGGGTGATCCCCATTAAAAAGGTAGCGGTAGAACGCAAAAAGGATTTTATGCTCCACTGGAAATTCGATCAGGAATTCACCAAACAGATTATCCATTTTTGCAAAACCAATCAGTTTACGGTAAATACACTCCTAAGTGCCGCAATTTTAACCGCATTTAGAGCGGTAAGAAAAGAAAAAGCATTTAACAAAATATCATTACCTGTAGACATCAGGAATTTTAACCCGATTATTAAAAAAGACCACATTTTTGCCTTTGGATTAATGATTGTACTTTCACTATTGCCTGAAAAAGATTTTTTAGACAACGTTAAAGCGTTACAAAAAGACGTAAATGAGAAATCGGCCAAACTGAATCCTTACAGTTTGATGATGATGATGGAAGCGTGCCATCCAGCGCTTAAGAATTTTACCAATTTCTTAAAATATGGCAAATCGAGCAACGATTGCATGTTTTCTAACCTTGGTAAAATCAACATCCCGTACCAATATCAAAACTTTGAAGTAGAAACCATTTTCAGCCCTTCGGTAATGGGCCCATTGGGCAATACCACCACCATGCTCACTTCCACTTACCGCAACCAAATGGACTTTACCTTTATGGCCAGTGAAGGTTATATTCCATTTGTAGAAGCAGAGGCCATCAAAGAAAAAGTAATCACTATCCTTAAAGAACAAATTGAGATTTTAACCGCTACCGCATGAAAAGAAGATTAATTTTAGGAGAAAGAATAATGCATGTAGATACCAAAACACCACTAAATTGCGTTTTTGGCGCTAAAATATCAGGTAAAATCAATGAAGAAAACCTACATAAGGCATTGCACAAAATTCAGCTAAAACATCCCTTATTGCAGATGAACATTGACGCCACAGGCAAAGTACCTTACTTTGTATTAAACGAAAATATCAGCAAAATACCGGTTAGGATTACCAGTCGCCCAACAGATCAGAGCTGGCTGGTTCAATCCAAAACAGAGTGGTACAAACTTTTTGATGCCCATAACGAACCATTGGCAAGAGTAGTGTGGCTAAAAGGCGAAACAGAATCTGAGCTTTTACTTGTTCTTCCACATTGCATTTGTGACGGAACTACTATTCTAAATTTAATGCGGGAGCTCATGGCATTAATAGATAATCCTGAACAAGATCTGGCTCCATATTCTTCATTTCGTTCCGTTTACGACCTCCTGCCAGAAGATTTTAAGATCACTAAAGCAGCCCATTTTAAAGGAAAAGTCTTCGCAGCGCTTGGTCGTTTATTCTTCTTTTTTAAAGCTACTTCCAATAATAATGTAGACCAGAGCAATTACGTTGTTCATTGGAAAATCAGCACCGATGATACCAAACAACTATTGGTTAAATGTAAAGAAGAAAATACTACTGTTCATGCCGCCATCTGTGTAGCCTTTATGGAGGCCTTTAAAAGTGTACAGGGTGCCAAAGCACACGGCAAGGTTATTTGCCCTGTTGATATCAGGCGCTTTGTAGAGGCTATTAAACAAGATACCATGTTTGCTTTCGCACCCATTGCAGAGTTAAAGCTAGAACAAAATGAAAATGATTTCTGGACAAAAACCAGAAAATTAAAAAACGATCTGGAAACAAAGGTAGCTGAAATGAAAGTTTACGATCTGTTAAACATGAGTGAGTATTTCCATTCATCCGTAAATAAAATGATCGGATTCTTAAAAACAACCAAGGGTACACACGATGTTACACTCAGTAATATGGGCCTTTTGAACATCCCTAAAGATTATAAAAGTTTTATATTAAAAACCATTTACAGTCCTACGGTTGCTTTCCCATGGAAAAATGCAAATACATTAGTTTGTAGCACTTTTAATGGGCAATTGGATTTCTCATTTATGTCGAACGAATCGTTTCTTCGCGAATTTGAAGCCTGGCAGATTAAAGACAGGGCAATGGAACTGATTAAAGAAAATTTAAAGGAGCTGGTCAATGTCTGATTACCTGGAGCATAATGAGCAGACAAAAGTATCGAATTGGAAGAAGTTTGTACGCAAAAACCTGCTATTGCACCTCATCCCTAACACAGTATTAAATACGATTGTGCCTTACTTTGCTTTTAAAGCACAAAATTCGGTTCATTTATTTAGTGGTGAGCAAAATCTAGCCAGGTTTTTATTGCCCATGTCTCTACTACTCCCATTTATGATTACGCTCGACATTTTAAAGAAAATAAAGCTGCTTCAAAACTCCGGTTCAATTAATTATAAGGTAGACGAGAAAATTTCGGGTTATCCTTTTATTTTGAAAAAAGCAGGACTTAATGGCTTGTATAGCATTGCCATTGTATTTACCATAATGCTTGTACTGCACTTCTCTTTCCCTAAAAATCACGATTTCGGAATCACGCCATCTGCAGTATGTGCAGGATTATTGGCGGGATTATATTCAATTACTTTTTTTTATCTCGCAATCAGGCGGTTTAGGATCGACGCGGCGTAGCATTGTTTTGAAAAAACTGCTGTCATTCTGAACGCAGTGAAGGATCCGCTCAATCATAGGCCTTTCTCATACATCCTTGCCGCAAGCGAGGAAGATTAAAAGTTTTAACACCAGCATTACGCTCCAAAAACTTCAATAAACTTCACTCAACAAATACATCCAAAATAATCTTTTTCTGTAAATAGCATTTGAAGATCCTTCGACTCCACTATCAATGACAGATTTAAAAAATCGCCGTCATTTCGACTGAAGCGCAGCGAAATGGAGAAATCTTTGAACATAGTCCAAAGATTTCTCCACTACGGTCGAAATGACGATACTTCGAGACCATTCACCTTCTTTATCCATCTGTCCATTTATATTGATTTTTATAAAATAAATTACCCCTCGGGATGACAAATCGCATATATTTTGGTGTTTCATCACATAGAGATTCTGCGCTCAAAATGACTGTAAAACTATTCCAACCAAACCATTTGCGTAAAAGCACCATTGGTAGCAACGTCCCAGGCCTCTACCCTTACCCACTTATGGCCTTTTAAATTAATTGCCCAACTGTAATCTTTTGTCCCAAAAGCTTGGGTAGTGTTTAAATTAATGCGGTTACGATAAAACTTTGTGCCATCACCCGATACAATTTCGACAAAACTTAAGGGGAATGTCCAGTTGAGTTGCATATTTATTTTTGCTTTACCACTATGATCAATCTTTAGTGTTTCCCCTGCGCCTTTTCCATTAATGTTAAACTTTGGAATCAATACCTCTCCCGTAGAAACAAAAAATTTGCCTTCGCGCATTACGTCTAAAACAGGCTTCCAGCCGTCTGCATAGTTTGGCAACTTATCCATCTGTAAATAATTCACATTTAAGTGTGCATACATTTCATTTTGCCCGGTAATGGTAAAGATGTCAGCTTCAGAAATGATATGTTTTTTCAGCCCCCAATTCGCCATATCGTCCATTAAGTTTAATACTCTTTTACTTAAGGTTGGTAAGGATAGATCACCAGGAATCGCCTTCCAGGCTGCCCCCATAAAGGTTTCCGATTTAAAAAAATCTTCCTCCTTATATTTATCCGGATAACCGGTTGAGGCCTTAGTCCGGGCATGGGCTGTCCACGCCAGGCCTTGCTCCTGTTCCAGTAATTTTAGCATTTCAGCCTTATTGCTAACTCGGTAAACTTTCCCATACTTTGGATCATTGGTTTCGAAAGGCAGATCGCTTTTTCGCGACATTATCCAATAAATTGGTTTAGGAAAAAATGCCAGCCAATGTCCACCATAAAAATTATTGGCTTCTTCTCCCGGTAACAGTAAAAAATTAGGTTCAGATAACCTTTTGGTTTGTTTAAACAAGGCGTCTAATTCTTTTAAACGGATCGAATCTGGTCCCTTTGGATGTCCTGGGCCATGAAATTCGGCAAGCTTAACAATATTTAAACCTGCTTTTTTTAATACCTCAACAAATTCCGGTTTTTCAGGAATGGTCTTTCCGCTCAGCACTACATCCGAAATAAACTCATTATGAAAATGGCTGGCCATTGTTTTATAGCCTGCCAAGGGTACATAAGTATCGTTGTGTGTAAACTTTTTAACTGCTGTCAAAACTGTTTCTGCTTTCCCTGTACTTAACAAACAGAAAAAATTAAGTCGCTGATGGGTATTGGGAGGTGCATTAAACCATGGCACATAACGTTTATCTCCTAACGGATCCTGACGGATGCCAATACCAAAATCGGGAATCAGATTTAAGTAGTTGCTCCCTTTCCAGGTAAATTTAAGGTTAAAAGCTTCATCCAGGGGATAAAAATATTGATGCGGGGCAGGAAAAACAGCCAAACTTCCACCTTTATTTTCGCCGATAACAGTACGGTATTTTACTTCCAGATTTTTCGCTGAATCTGCTTTAGATGCTTTTTCCCTCTGAAGATTTCCCTTTACATCAGACCAGGCTACATTAGACCAGGTCTCTTTTTTACTTATTAATCCGGCATCGTACAAAATAGCTGTTGAATCTTTTGGAGTAGATACTACAGCTGCTACGTTAAACAATGGGCTTCCATTATACAATGTTATCTCCAAAGCACCACTAAATGTTTCGCATTGCACTCCATTTATTCGCACTACAGTTTGCGCGCCCTTTGTAAAAACACTGGTAGCTCCCTTAGCAAACTTTACAACATTTGTGGTGTATGGCCTGGTTGGAACACGATCGAAAAAAACATCCCAGCCTCCACTGTTTGGACTTAAGGTTCGTTTACCTATTCTCAGCACAAATGCAGGATCGAGATGAGCAGCTACTTCTTTTAAAGCGCCTGGTTTACCCACCTGCAAACTGCTGAACAGTGGCCTCCCATTTTCCAGATCAAGAACCATTTTACCAATGGCGTTATTGCCAACCGGCCAGCTAACCACCAGTTCCTTTTGCCTGGCGGAAACAATTGCTCCATTAGGTTTAACACCCTTTAAATTAACCTGAGCAGCTGCATTCAGAAAGAATACACAAATAATAATAAAAAATGAAAGTGACTTTTTCATCAAGGATATTAGTTTTTTTGGTTAGCAGAAAACATGCAAGATAATGATTACGAGTAAAATATGTAATTTAACAGTGTAGTTCAAATTACCGTAAATTTTTTAATCCTCCATTTCTAAAACCTTAAGCCCCTAAACTTCGTATACTAAAAATCAAACAAACATTTGACCATTAAGGAATTACGAAGATTAAAATTGAAGTCGATGCCTGTTCACAGATTACAGTGGTGCGTTTTGTTCATTTTTTATTTTTTCATAAAAAATCCGTTACATTATTTAACTTAATTCAAAATTTTAAAATCAAACATTTTGCATCCTATACTGCTTAGAAATAACGTAAAAATCCTTGGCGAAGGTAGCCAGGTTATTGTATTTGCCCATGGCTTTGGCTGTGCGCAAAGTTCCTGGAAATTTATTACAGATGCTTTTCTGAAAGATTACAAGGTAATCCTATTTGATTATGTAGGATCGGGCGATTCGGACCTAAGCCAATACGAGCAACGGAAATATGCTACTCTTGAAGGATATGCCTGTGATGTGATTGAAATCATAGAAGCACTTGATCTAAAGAACATTATATTTGTTGGACACTCGGTTAGCAGTATGATTGGCATGATTGCCGCATTACAAATGCCTGAAGCATTTAAAAAACTTGTTTTTATTGGTCCTTCTCCAAGATATTTAAATGATCGCGATTATATAGGTGGATTTAATGTTGAAGATATTGAAACCATTTTTGAACACATAGCAGATGATTATGTTGCCTGGAGCAAACAATTTGCACCAGTGATGATAGACAGCCCTTCTAAGCCCGAACTGGCTGATTTTTTACAGGAGTGTTTTGAAGCCACAGACCCAAGTGTGGCCCTGGCCTTTGCAATGGCCACCTTTAAAGCAGATTACAGAGACAAATTGAAAAACCTCGAAGTACCAAGTCTTACCTTGCAAGGTACTAACGATGTCATAGCTCCACTATCGGCTGCAGAATTTATTCATAAAAATACGCCAGACAATTTTTTGGTTGTGATGAAAGCTACTGGTCACTTTCCACATATTAGCGAACCAGAAGAAACAATAAGGGAAATAAAGAACTTTATAGAAGATATCAGTTCTAAATCAGCATCAGATCATCTGCATACGCCAGAAAATCTCGCCCACCATTAATTTAAAATATGGTAACAAAGAAAGTATAGGTTATTGATCAAAAATGCCTTCTTTTCTGACCTTTTTGCATAATCATCGCGATTAATTCTATCCGATACCTACATTGATCTGAGTACCCCTCCCGTCCTAATAGATTGCAGACGTACATTAATTAAGCCCTAAACCATTACCTCAATGGTGGAAAGCAGTTATTTGCAATACGTTTAGCATTTCATATCCCTGACTACCAAATATTATTATCCAGTCAATTTCTCAAGATTTTAATTCTAAGAAGTCTCTTTCGCAGCTACATAAGTGATAAGCTGGATTAACGCGCAACATTATCAGATTTACGTCACAAATGAAACGATGCATAGCCAGCAGGAATATTTGAACTGAATAAGTAATGAACAAAATGAATAAAATATACATTTGCAGAAATCCGATCCGATTTTCTTCACGTATATAAGCGCATTCGTCTCTGATTTCTTGTCTTTATTTACTTTAATAAATGCCCAGGAACTAGTCAGAACTTATATTAATTCAACATTATTCAATAAAATGTATCCTATTATCCATAAAAAATAAAATGAACAGAATTAAAACAATTGCAATTTCGGCCTTTGCCATCTTCTCGGCTTATACAGCTGGTGCACAAACCTTTAAGGAGCCTATAGGCTATAAACTTAAAAATGGCATGAACATTATCATCTCTGAAAATAACATGTCGTCTAAGTCTTATTCCAGCTTTACTTTAGATGCTCAAGCATTCAGTAATCAAAAAGATGGCGTAGTTGAGTTATTAAATGCCGTATTAAATGAAAATGTGAGCAAAAATGCGAACATCAGTTTTAAAGATAACAGTGGCAAACTGGCTACCACCAATGCCGATCTTACAAAAGATTTAACTGAAATGGCTTCTTTGATCCACAACGCAACAATCGATCAAAAAACTTTCAATATTGCAAAAGCTAAATTGATAACCAGCTTAAAAGCCCATGATTATGATTACGATCAATCGGTAAACGAAAATTCCATCAATGCATTAACTTTAGCGGATGTAAAAAGTTTTTATAGCCAGATATCTCCGGAAAAAACGTTTTTAACCATTGCAGGTGATGTTGAATTAAATACAGCCAAAGCTTCAGCAAAAAAAGCTTTTGGCAACTGGAACCGAATACAAGAACCTGCATTAACTGCAGCAAAGTAATATTAAAATTAAATTCAGGCCCTTTGATTTGTTCAAAGGGCTTTTTTATGCCCAAATGTTACAAGAGATTGAATTTAAGCGAGCAACTCTACTTTTTTATACTGGAAAGCACCACTTAATGGCACAGTAAAGGGTTATGTTTTAATGCGCGAAACGAGCAGTGCTGTTTGGGAAAAGAAATTTTTCACTTCAGCTACTGAATTGAGATTACCTTACAGTAAAGACAATTATTTATTTGCGGTACAAAGCGTTGGGAATAATAACAATGAGAGCTTGCCTGTTGTCCCTGGCATTGGCAGGTAATAAAACATTTGGGATTTACCATTGTTTAACCTCAAATTTGGCGCATGAAATTTAAACCACTAGCTTTTATTATTAATATAGCCATTACACTGGGTGTTGGTGCTTTAGGAGGATGGGCAACCGCTCAATCTGTTAAAACCTGGTATCCAACATTAAATAAACCATCCTTTAATCCACCAAATTGGCTTTTTGCACCTGTTTGGACAACACTTTATGTACTTATTGGCATTGCTGCCTACCTCGTTTGGATAAGACGTGATAAAATAGTCCATTTTCCGCGAACAGTTGCCATTTACCTTATCCAGCTAATTTTAAATTTAGGCTGGTCTTTCATTTTCTTTTACCTGCACGAAGTTGGCTTTGCGCTGGCTGAAATTATTTTACTGTTAATTTTCATTGTCATCAATGCAGTTATGTTCTATAAAATAAACAAATGGGCAGGATTGATTTTTATTCCATATTTCATTTGGGTAAGTTTTGCCACAATTTTGACTTATAACATTTTCATATTGAACTAATTTTAAAAGAAAACCCTATTTTTAGAGAGTGGTAACTTTTAAAAGATATTTGCTGATCCTGTTCGTTTTGTGCTGTAGCCAATTGCAGGCGCAAAAGGTAGGCCTTGTATTTAGCGGAGGCGGTGCAAAAGGATTGTCGCACATTGGCACATTAAAGGCTTTAGAAGAAAACCACATTCCTATTGATTACATCACCGGCACATCAATGGGCGGCATTGTTGGGGCTATGTATGCTGCAGGTTATAGTCCTGCAGAGATAGAAAAAATTGCGTTGAGCAACGACTTTCAGAATTGGGTAAATGGCCGGTACACGAGCGATTATACCTATTATTTCCAGAAAAATGCGCCCAATGCTTCCATGCTTACTGCAAAAGTGGCTATTGATACCGGTTTTCATTTTAGTTTCCGCTCTAACCTGATTAATGATATTCCATTAAATTTTGCTTTTCTTGAGCTTTTCTCTCAGGCTTCCGCGGTATCAAAAGACAATTTCGACAACCTTTTTGTTCCCTATCGCTGTATGGTGGCCGATGTGCTTTCGCAAAAAAGTATTACCGTAAGCAAAGGAAGTTTAGCAGAAGCAGTTAGGGCTACCATGACAGTGCCCATTATCTACCGGCCAATTAAATTAGACGGAAAATATGTTTTCGACGGTGGACTCTATAATAATTTCCCTGCCGATGTAATGGAAAGAGATTTCAAACCCGATTATGTAATTGGTGCCAATGTTTCTTCTAAAACGTATAACGAGTACCCTAAAAACATCGACGATCGTTTAATGAACCGCTTTCTGGTTTACATGTTTTTATCCAAATCAGACTCTACCATGATCGGTAAAAATGGGGTGTACATCCAGCCCGATTTAACTACTTATAGCACCACTAATTTTGCCCCAGTAGAAGAGCTGATCAAAAAAGGATATGATGCAACCATGGCCGATATGCCAAGAATTAAAGCGTTAATCAGCAAAAGAGTAAGCGATGAAGAACTGGCAAAAAGAAGAGCAAAATTTAATGCAAAAAAACCTGAGTTAAAGTTTAGCAACGTTACGGTATCAGGAGTTAATGCACAACAAAAAAAATATGTAGAAAGGCTTTTTAAAAGTGATAAAACCACTTTCGATCTGAAGGATATCAGAAGGGGCTATTACAAACTGGTTGCCGACCAGACTTTCGAAACGGTATACCCTAAAATTTCTTATCAGGCTACCACAGACAGTTATACCTTTGAGGTGGTTGCACAACCTAAGAAGAGCTTTAAACTCGAATTAGGTGGCAATATTTCTACCAGGCCCATCAGCAATGTTTTTTTGGGTGCGCAGTACAATTACCTCAACCGAAAATCGTACACTTTCGGAACCAGCTTTTATTCTGGTCGCTTTTACGAATCAGTACAGGTGAACGGCCGGGTAGATTATCCAACTAAGCTGCCATTGTTTCTCGCTGCCGAATTAACCTACAATCACTGGAATTTCTACAATACCAGCCAGATATTTATCGAGAACCCACATCCTATTTATATCGAACAATCAGACCGAAAGATTGACCTGATGATGGGAATGCCCCTGAATTACAACACTAAAGTCGTCCTCCATGCTACGTTTATCAACAACAACGACCGTTACAGTCCAAATAATACTTTTGCGGTAGGCGATTTATTGGATCAAACGATATTTAATGGCTTCAGAGGCTCATTAAATTTAGAAAAAAACTCCCTTAACCGGAAACAATATGCCACCAACGGGCAAAGCTTCTCGTTAAGTTTTAATTATACCACGGGCCGTGAGAACTACAATCCAGGCAATATTTTCCGCAATACCCCGGGTTTTGTAAAAATTCCCGAGCTTAGCCAGCTGCATCATTGGGGAAGCATTAAGCTCAGCCAGGAAAACTATTTTTTACACCTTAAAAAATATACTCTGGGTTATATTGTTGAAGGCGTTATTTCAAACCAACCCTTATTTAGCAACTATTACGCAACACTTTTAACCGCTCCGGCCTTTTACCCGCTGCAAGATAGTCGCTCACTATTCCTGGATAAGTTTAGAGCCAGTACCTATGCCGCCGGTGGAATAAAAAACATTTATAATGTTAAAAAAAATCTCGATTTTAGATTGGAAGGATACTTATTTTTGCCACATAAAGAATTTGAGCTGAACAATTTCCAGGATGTAGATTACGCAAAAGCGATTACAAAATTACGCTATGCGGCCACTGCAGGTTTAGTTTATCATTCTCCACTTGGCCCCGTAAGCTTAAGTTATAATTTATATAATGATGCAGTTAAAAGAAATGGTGTATTATTGCATATCGGTTATTTAATTTACAATAAACGTTCTATCGAATGAAACGAATCTTAGTCTTGTTATCCCTGTGTTTAATCGGCTTTTCCGGCTTTGCCCAAAATGCAGCAATCAACAATTTTCTGGTAAAAGAAAACCTGCTTAAAAACAATAAACTAGCCATTATTGCAGCCGATTCGTTGAATAACCCAAACGAAAATATAAACGGAACCTACACCTTCAGCGTAAGCGGTTTCACGCAGATTTTAAAATTTAATGATGGTATTGCTGTGCTGCCACTGCCAATCGATAAATCTACATTCGTTTACATTAAACACCAGAACGATACCGGTACACACAGCAAATTGGTATATGTGTACAAAAAAGATACTGATTTAAGTCCTTACGCCATCAATAGTTTGTGGCTGTTTATCATTCCCATAGCACTCATTATCATTGCATTCGCCTTCCGCAAACTCATCATATTTGTGGTGATTGTATTTTTGGTGTTTGTATATTTCAACCACAGTAACGGACTAAACCTTTCTACCTTTTTCGAAAGTATATTTGATGGGTTGAAGAACCTCGTCTGACCGCTAAAGTGATCTGTGAGGACACAGACCACGGCTGTAAGAGAGAACAATTGCATAAACGATCGTCATCCTGAACCGAGCCTTAGCGAGCTCACCGAAGGTAATTTATTTCAGGATCTTTCTGGTCCGATTGGAATTCATGCTCATGCTTGTTTCCAACGAGTGTGAAAATAACAAATCGTTTTTAACGATTAACTTTATTGTTTAGCAAGAAAGGTTTAATGCAATTTCTATTTTTTAGAAAAACAAGGCCTGCGGTGCTTCGGTTCCGACAGTCCCGCCCTTTGCTTAACCCCGATAATTTAAACGATAATAAAATATCAACTAAATCGGGATAACGCTGTCGGTCGGGTTTATTGAACATGGGTCCGTTTCGTGAATCTCTCCGTGTTAATCCGTGCTTCTGTGGCAAATAAACTTAAGTGATCTGTGAGGACCAGACCACGGCAGAGAGAGAGAACAATTGCATAAACGATCGTCATCCTGAACCGAGCCTTAGCGAGCTCACCGAAGGTAATTTATTTCAGGATCTTTCTGGTTCGATTGGAATTCATGCTCACGCTCGTTTCCAACGAGTGTGAAAATAACAAATCGTTTTTAACGATTAAATTCATTGTTTATCACGAAAGGTTTAATGCAATTTCTATTTTTTAGAAAAACAAGGCCTGCGGTGCTTAGGTTCCGCTAGTCCCGCCCTTTGCTTAATCCCGATAAATTTAAACGATAATAAAAATATCATCTAAATCGGGATAACGCTGTCGGTCGGGTTTATTGAACATGGATCCGTTTCGTGAATCTCTCCGTGTTAATCTGTGCTTCTGTGGCAAATAAACTTAAGTGATCTGTGAGGACACAGACCACGGCAACAAATTGCATAAACGATCCTCATCCTGAACCGAGCCTTAGCGAGCTCACCGAAGGTAATTTATTTCAGGATCTTTCTGGTTCGATTGGATTCATGCTCACGCTCGTTTCCAACGAGTGTGAAAATAACAAATCGTTTTTAACGATTAACTTGATTGTTTAGCACAAAATATCTAATGCAATTTCTATTTTTTAGAAAAGCAAGGCCTGCAGTTCTTCTATTCCACCAGCCCGCCCTTTACTTAATCCCGATAAATTTAAACGATAATAAAAATATCATCTAAATCGGGATAACGCTGTCGGTCGGTTTATTTTACCCTCAATAGTAACACATTTTAAGCCTCCTAAACCCGATCGAAGCGGGATGCCGATTCTTCATCGGCAGAAGCGGGAGCGGGACTACTATAAGCTAAAAGCTTCTGAAATTGCTTTACAAAAAAACTAGGTTAAGCAACAGCAATAATCACTATAACAATTCTCGATTTGCTAATTTTTTTAGTAAATTTACATTATGGAAAATCTTTATTTAGTGTGTTTAGTCCCTCCCATTTCTATTACAGAAGATATAAACGAGATCAGAACCTACATTTCAGATAAATTTAATGTGCACGAATCATTAAAACGTCCGGCACATATTACCTTATACCCTCCGGTAAAATTGTCGGATTACAATACGGAAAAAAGTTTTTTCGAAGCTTTAACAGATGCTTCCTTTCATCAACCCTTTACACAGGTACTTCGAAATTTCAATTCATTTCCGGAACATACCTTTTATCTCGACGTTGAACAAAATGAAGGATTAATGCTCCTGGAAAAACAGATAACCAAAGCACTACACCCTTTTAAATTGATCGAAAAAAAAGAAAAATTCAATCCACATTTAACTTTGGCTTTCAGAGATGTAAAACCACCCGTTTTCAAACAGATTTCTGCTGAATTTAAAGACCGTAAATTTAAAAGGGAATTCCTGGTTTCATCCTTTTCTGTTTACAGGCATATGGATAAAAGATGGCAGCCCTTTAAAGAATTCTCTTTTAAAGATCCCGATACAAAACCCAAAGCTTTAAGCCTTTTTGGTTAATTAAAACGGCATACCTATACCAAAATTGTATTGTATAAAACGATAGGTATCAGGCCCATGTGTAGCATTGTAAGTATCTTTAAAATCTCTCGCTCCGGATAAAAACTTACTGATCACCCATTGATCCGAACCCGAGAACTGAGGATCTTTAAGTTTTAAGCCCACATCAAACCTAAACACAAAATATTGCACATCGTATCTCAATCCTACACCTGTTCCAACAGCCAGCTGCTGTGCAAATTTACTTAATCTAAATACGGTCTGTTCATCAAGTGTTGGCGTTGAAACGAGAATTGATTCGCCTTTACGTAGGTTCCAGACGTTACCAATATCAACAAAAGCTGCACCTTTTAATGTTGCACCAAGAAACTTCTTGGCAACGGTAAAACGGTATTCAAAATTGGTCTCAATCCGCATAGTTCCAAGCTGATCAAGCCCAAAAAATGCCCTTCTAAGCGTATCACTTCTTAAAAGACCTCTATCATAGTTACCAGGCCCGATGGTTCTGGCCTGCCAGGCCCTTATTCCGCTCGATCCACCAGCAAAAAACTGCTTTTCGAATGGAATACCTGTTAACACCGAATTCCCATAGGCATAAGCTACACCTGCGTTTAAACGGGCAACAAACTGCCGCTCCCCACCTAAGTGTTTGTACCACCTTAAGTCAACCTCCGGGCGCATATATTGGTTAAATGGCAAACCCAGTATTTTTGCAGGATCATTGTTTGCAGGATCATTTTTATTGCCAGTTAATTTAGATATGCCCTGCAACATATTACCTGCAATGTCCATCCCTGCCCTTAAATAAACAAAAGACCGGTATTCATTTAGCTTATTTGCATTTAAGGTATAAGTATATTTCATCCCCAGGGTTAAATCTTTACGACCTAACAATGTTGAGTAATACAGGTTATTCAATACCGTTTGAGCATCAACGTTAGGATCTAAATTGCCAAAACGGTATTCGAAATTCAATGGGGTAAAAGAGTGTAGCTTAGATTTGGTTTCAAACCAATCGTAAGTGATCGAATTGATAAAAATTCTTCTTACCGATACATCTTTCTGCAAAGCATAAATATAACTGCTTGAAAAAGTGGTATGTGGCATTCCATTCCCACCCAAAACCGGGTTGTAGAAAGGAATCATCAATCTGGGTACCGTAATACTGGCACTGATTGAAAAATCGCGCTGGTAAATATCACTAAAGGGTTTAGCGCCATTGCCAATTCTTGATTGCAAACCACCTTTTACCTGAAGTTCAAATCGTTCTGCTCCTCTGAAGATGTTATTATTGGTATAGGTATTTCCGAGAGTAAACCCTACTGTACCTCCATTAAACGGCACCTCACCTTCCACGCGGTTAGTCATCACCTTTTGCGGAATAAGCTGGATTACAGCATTTACTTTATTTGAGGTACTGTCTCTCCTGAAATAATCGATCTTTACATTTTTAAAGATATTAAGTTCATATAACCGATCGTAAGTGAGGTTTTCATTCCGGATATCGTAAAGGTCGCCTTGCTTCAGAAAATCATACCTCACAATTGGGTTTCTGCGGTAGCGTTTGGAAAAATCGGTGAATATAATGCCGTTAACCGTGTCTTTGCTGAGCTTATAACGCACCGAATCAGGAAAACCATCAGGGTTAGGTGCAATAATCATGTGCGTATATCCAATATTGAACTGCTTATGTTCGCCATCGTTAGGGTTGGCCACATTTAGATTAAGATCAATTTTATTGGTTTTAGAAGTAGGCTCTGCACCGTAAACGTCGAAATTAACATAGGGCCTTAAAAAATAAAAATACCCATTTTCTTTCATGATGCGGTAAATCTGCTCCCTTTCATATGTTAAAGAGTCTTCATCGTACTGCATTCCCTTGTGTAAATGGGTTATTTTAGCCTTATTCGATTCGTAAAGGTTTTTAATATTTGTATTTGGTATCGAATCGGAAAGTTTATCAATAAAATAAGCAGGACCGGGTTTTGCACTAAATACAATTTCGGCCTTTTTATCTGCAATTTTTATAGCAGAAGTTACTTCTGCCTGGCGGTAGCCCTTACTTTTTAAAAACTTCTGGATCTGTGTTCTGGAAATTTCGACCAATGTACTATCTAAAATGGCTGGAGGTGTACCAAAGGGCTTAATATCACTGGTTTTATACCGGCCGTCTTTAGTATTAAATAAATTATATAATGGCACCTGAATACTCAGCTTAGAAGCCGGCCTGATATCTTTCTGAACATAATTATAAGCCTGTTCTTCAAATTTAGCATCAACACTGTCAATAGTTACCTTTTTCACTATCGATTGATAGTCGGCAATGTATTTAGTTGATGAGCAGGCCTGAATTAAAACAATAATAAATAGTAATATTGCAGTGCTTTTCAGTTTAATATTTATTGAGTTTTGGTATGCTTTCAAAATCACAGATTAGTTTTATAAAATCGTTACATCAAAAAAAATATCGTAAAGAACATGGTTTGTTTATTGTTGAAGGTATAAAATCCATACAAGAATTTTTCCAATCAAGCTACCAGATCCACACTATATTTTACAACAGCGAACAATACAATTTGTTACCCAAATTACCCGCAAATATAAACTTATTTGAAGTAAAGAACGCCGAATTAGACAAGATTAGTACACTGCAAACACCACAAGGCTTTTTAGCGTTGGTCCACATCCCAAAAAACAAGGAATTGGATCTAAAAGAGTTGAAAAATGAGTTCACTTTAGTGTTAGATGGTGTTCAGGATCCGGGCAATATGGGCACCATTATCCGTACAGCAGATTGGTTTGGTTTTAAAAACATCATCTGTTCTGCCGACTCTGTAGAAGTATTTAATCCAAAAACGGTACAGGCCACCATGGGCTCTTTGGCACGGGTAAATATTTATGAAGCAGATTTGCCAGCATTACTGGAGAAGAATACCATTCCTGTATTCGGTGCTTTGTTGGATGGCGAATCGATTTACAAAACCCAATGGGGAGCTGAAGGATTGGTGATTTTAGGTAATGAAGGAAAGGGAATATCGGCAGAAGTGATCAAAAAAGTAAATAAACCAGTTACCATTCCAAAAATTGGAGAGGCAGAATCTTTAAATGTAGCCGTAAGTGCCGCAATCTTTTGCGCTGAGTTAGTGAGAGTTCGAAATTAAATTGAGATATTATTTGCAGGCTAACTAATAATTGCTATTTTTGCAGCCTTGAATTTAAGGGTCGAGTGGCCGAGTGGCTAGGCAGAGGTCTGCAAAACCTTCTACAGCGGTTCGAATCCGCTCTCGACCTCCATTTGTAC
>Ga0308165_1000191_pt1 | contig 150043 bp, 96 predicted proteins | sample PhyWR2_FD_201032 | JGI IMG/M metagenome (GOLD analysis project Ga0308165, IMG submission 201032) | Phyllosphere microbial communities from UC Gill Tract Community Farm, Albany, California, United States - DLSLW.R2 | ecosystem: Host-associated > Plants > Phyllosphere > Unclassified | place: USA...
CCAATCCATAACTGGGGTATGGCATTATCACAACTTTATGTTAAATTTGGAGATAGAATTCTCCAGGAAAAAAATAGCTTTTGAGGAGCATTAATTTAGAATCTGACACAGTTCAGGTGACACTCCCGGTTTACTTTTATTATTCTTCTACTTAAGCTTCAACTTATTGATTACAATTAGCCAATTTAAACAGTTAACCAATTCCTTTTCTAACCAATTAACCTCTATTTCGCCTTCTTAACTCCTTCCGAGGTCATTACCACACGTTTAATGGTTCCATCACTGTTGTAATTGAGGTAATCGATACAAACTGAACGCCTAAAGCTTCCTCCATCGTTATTTATGGCACCATTGTGGTAAATAAAATACGATTTACCCTTAAAATCAATAATCGCCTGGTGGTTGGTGTTGGAGTTGCCGGCAATTTCATTTAAAATTCCCTTATATTGCCAGGGGCCATTAATGCTTTTGCTCATGGCGTAAACAATTTTCTCAGGAAACTGTGAAGCATACGATAAATAATACCAGCCTTTTCGTTTATGGATCCAGGGTGCTTCGGTAAATTCTGGTATATCTACTTTCTGTATCGGTCCATCGAGTTCGATCATGTTTTTCTTCAGCTTTGCGTAATAACATTTCTGGTTGCCCCAAAATAAGTAAGCCTGGCCATCATCATCAATAATTACGGTAGGGTCGATATCATCCCAGCTGATTTTAACGTCTGTGGTCATGTCATTGGTAATCAGTGCTTTTCCGATGGCATCCTTAAATGGCCCTCTTGGATTGTCTGCCACAGCCACACCAATCGATTTGCCATGGATGGTGCCATGAGATATGGCCACATACCAATAAAATTTACCATCCCTTTCAATCACCTGCGAAGCCCAGGCATCGTCGCTGGCCCAGGCAAAGCTTTTTACATTTAATGGCGATGGGTGCTCTTTCCAGGTCACCATATCTGCTGAAGAATAGCACAGCCAATCGTGCATTTCATATCTTTCTTTGCCTTTTGGCGCAACATCATGGCCAGTATATAAATAAACCGAATCGCCATACACATAGGCCGCAGGATCAGCGGTATACTTGTCGGTAATAATGGGATTGCCTTTGGCAACAATAATTTTCTCCTGCGCTTTAGCAAATACGCCAGCAAGTGAAAGGGTTAAAAAGGGGGCGAATAATCTAAAATTCTTTAACATGTTATTCATTTAATAATGTTTTGAGTTCTTTTTCTTTAATGGTTAATATGGTGCCGTGCCTCAAGCCTTTTGGTAAGGAAATTTTATCCGAAACATCAGTCCAGTTTTTTAAATCTGGTGATTGGATAGCACCATATTTGTGCTCGCGGTATTTATCGAAATATACCATCCAGTTATTGCCAATTTTTAAGGTAGTGGGCCCTTCAGCCCAGTAATTTCCGGTAATTGGGCTACTGGCCTTGCTATAAGGGCCAATTAATTGATCTGCATAGGCAATTTTGATGTTTTTTTGAGCGGGCTCGCGGGTTTCGTCTTTTAAAAACATGATAAACTGTTTGCCTTCTTTTACGATCGTAGCATCGATTACATTAAAGCCCGGGTCGTAAAGCAGTTTGGTTTCTGAATAGCTTTTAAAATCTTTAGTGGTTACATAATATATGCGGTGATTGTAGCCGCTTTCTTCAGTTGAGGCCGTTTCGTTAAATTTATCCTTAATGGTTGTGGCCCAATAAATCATATAGGTTTTGGTACGGCTATCATAGGTGATTTCGGGTGCCCAGGTATTTCTGGCGCCTTCTTCTTTCGCCATAACGGGTATAAATGTCTGTTCCGACCAATGGATCAGATCTTTCGAGCTGGCATAACCAATTCCTTTATCTTTCCAGCTTACCGTCCAAACCATGTGGAATAAACCATCGGCACCGCGGATAATGCAAGGGTCGCGCATCAGTTTATCATTACTAACCGTTGGTGTTAAAAAAGATTGGTCGTTTTTAAGGGCCGTCCAATGGTAGGCATCCCTGCCATAGGCCAGATGCAGGCCATCTTCGCCATTACCTTTAAAATAAGCAAAAAGGTAAACGTCTTTTTTGGTCTGTGCCTGCACATTTAAAATGGCCGACAGAAGTAAAATGGAAAGGCATATTAGTTTTCTCATATTTATCATTATTCTACAACGATTACAAAACCGCCAAAAGGTTTCATGGTTATTTTTAAATCAGCACTGGCTGTCATTTCGCTGTGGGTAAAAGAAAGTGGCTCATCACCATCTGTAATGAGGGATGCTTTTTTGCCTTTATATTTAGCCATATCGAAATTAACTGTTTTGGCATCACCTTCGCCATTAATGCCTGCTATATACCATTTTGCGCCTGCTTTGCGCGCCATTACCACAAATTTGCCCGGGTAACCATCTATCAGTCTGGTATCTTCCCAGCCCGACGGGAAATTTTGCAGAAACGTTTTAACATAGGCTGGTACAGTTGCCATTCCATCCGGCGATTCGGCCAAATGTTGCACGCCCGATTGAAAGATTACAGGCAGGGCCAATTCAAATGCGTGGCTTGTTTTGCGTTTAATGTTTGGGATTTTGCTGAGGTTCATCGGTGTAAAATCCATCGGATCGAAGATATTCCTCGTAAACGGAATGGTTGTGGCATGCAAGGGTTCTTCATTTGCATTGTTCTGATCGAAAGTGATAAACTCCATCCCCTTGATCGATTCCATTGTAACGAGATTGGGATAGGTTCGCTGCCATCCCCTTGGCAAAGTGGCCCCATGGCAGTTTACACTTAAACCGAATTTGGCCGCATCTTCGAAAAGTTCGAGGTAATAACGGATCATCGATTGACCGTCGCCGCCGAAAAAATCTACTTTAACACCTTTGATGCCCATTTTTTGTAACAAGGCAAATTCCTTTAAGCGGCTTTCGCGTGTATTGAGCTTATTCTTTGGTGTGTATTTTACCGTGTTCCAATCTCCTGCCGAATTGTACCAGAGCAATAAACCCACGTTTTTCGATTTGGCATAACCGGCCAGTTGCTGCATTTTTTCATACCCGATTTTGGTGTCCCAGTCTACATCGATTAAACAATATTCCCATTTCATGTCCGCCGCAAAATCAATGTATTTTTTCTGAACATCGTAGGTGATCGAATTGTCTTTTAACATGATCCAGCTCCATGATGCTTTACCTAATGGAAATAGATTGGGATTGATGTTTGCTTTTGCTGGAGCCGCCAGATCGGTGCCCAATGTAGATTCGGTTACCTTTTTTAAACTTCCTACAGCGATAATACGCCACGGTGTATACCAGGGCAGTACCGATTCGGGATTTACATTCTGGTTGCTAAAAGCTTCCCTCGCATCAGGAAAACCGACCTGATAATTTCCATCTGGCGAGTTTTGTTTTAACCGGGTAGCGCAATAACCGTTATCCAAACCCGTTTCGCTAACCAGTAACCAGGTATCTTTGTAATTGAAAAGAGCCGGATATACCCAACCAGCTGTTGTAGGGGCGGGCGTACCCACGCTGATTGCTTTCTGATAATATTCTTCGTAAGATGGATTGGTACTTTCCCAGCCGGTTTTAGCAACCGACATTGGCTGCATCCAGGCTTTTGTACTTTCTAAAAAATGAAAAGAAGTTTTCTCTTCTGTAATTTTTTTTATCTCCCTATCACGGTCTGGAAAGTGATAGCGGAAAGCCACACCATCATCAGAAACCTGAAAAATAACATCAATTTTCTGTTGATTTGCATTTTGCAGATGGAAAACAAGTTTATTGGCCAGATATTGATTGTTTAGCCTTTTGCCGTTTTTTAAAGCGTAACTGTCTTTAACCAGCTCATTTTTAGAAACGGATAAAACAGACAGATTTTTGGTAAAATCGGCATCTTCACGGACTAAACCCAGGGAAGAATTGGATAACACCCTTTCAGAATTTCTATTAATGGTATAAAAAAGAGATTTATCTTTTAATATAACTGATACGCTTAATTCCTTATTCGGACTTAAAATTTCATGTTTGCGCTGTGCTTTTACTATTTGAGTGGCCGAGAGCAATAAAAGTACGATATTGGTGATTTTATATCTCATTTTGGACTATTTTAGTTCTAAAACCACAACAGATTGCGCAGGCAGCTCTACCTTAAGGGTATTTCCAGATTTTTTTGCACCCGTAAACCTGGCATTGTGCACTTTATTCGAATCGCTGAAAGTATTTACATCAGTCAGTTTTGCCGAGGTTAAAACCTGTCCGGTAACAGAATTCCATTTTAATCCGTCTAAAACCGTGCTCAATGCAATTTTCTTATTCAGATCGAGGTTAACCAGCGAAATATGGATTGCACCGCTCGAATCCTGCGAAGCCGAAACGTTTAAAGCAGGAATTTTTTGATCACCAACTGCATAATCCGGACTGGTAAAGGCAATTGGCAAATATTTGGCATCCTGGTGCACTTTATACAGGTCAAACACATGGTAAGTAGGGGTAAGGATCATTTTATCTTTTTCGGTTAAGATTAATGCCTGTAAAACATTAACGGTTTGTGCCAGGTTGGCCATTTTAACACGGTCGGAGTGGTTATTGAAAATGTTTAACGTGGTGCCCGCAATTAAAGCATCGCGTAAGCTGTTCTGCTGGTATAAGAAGCCCGGATTTGTTCCAGGTTCTACGTCCGTCCAGATTCCCCATTCATCTACCACTAAGGCTACTTTCTTTTTAGGATCGTATTTATCCATAATTGCGGCGTGTTTGGTAACCAGTTCTTCCATTTTTAAGCAGTTTTTCATGGTCGAAAAGTATTGCGCCTCATCGAATTTGGTTGCTGATCCTTTGGTGCCCCAATTTCCCGTTGGGATGGTATAATAGTGCAGGGTTAATCCCCACATCTGGTTACCAATATTTTTCATACAGGTTTCAGTCCAGTTGTAATCGCCAGAGTTGGCACCGCTGGCAATCTTTTTAAGCGGAGCACCGGGATAATTGCGCGCATAAGTGGCATACCTTCGGTATAAATCAGAATAGTAAGCGGGCGTCATGTTGCCGCCACAGCCCCAGCTTTCGTTCCCTACACCCCAAAACGATACTTTCCATGGCTTTTCTCTTCCATTTTGGCTGCGGATGGCCGTCATTGGGCTTACCCCATCAAAATTGAGGTATTCTACCCATTTGGCCATTTCTTCAACCGTTCCACTGCCTACGTTGCCTGCAATGTATGGCTCGCAACCGAGCATTTGGCAGAGGTCTAAAAACTCGTGGGTACCAAAGCTATTGTCTTCAGTTACACCGCCCCAATTGGTATTTACCATTTTCGGCCGTTGGTTCCTTGGCCCAATGCCGTCTCTCCAGTGGTATTCGTCTGCAAAACAGCCCCCCGGCCAGCGCAGATTAGGCACTTTTATCTTCTTTAAAGCATCTACAATGTCTAAACGTATTCTGCCTTTGTTTGGAATGGCAGAATTTTCGCCTACCCAAAAACCATCATAAATACAACGGCCCAAGTGTTCGGAGAAATGGCCGTAAATGTGCCTGCTCACTACTTGATCGCCAGCAGGTTTAATGGTTAGCTGGGTTTCGTTTTGTGCCTGTGCAATAATAGAGCTGCAGCATACGGCTGCTGATAAGAGAAGTTTTTTTATCATGATCTCGTAGAATCTATTGGTTAAATGGGATTTTGATAACATTAAAAGAATAAGGCTTTAAGCTGAGGTTCAAGTTTTTGCCTTTTAGGTTGATGGTGGTTTTTTGTGGACTTACCGCTTCCGGATTTTCGAAAGAGTTAAGTTGATTGAGGTTGCTGCTGGCCAGTTCTTCGTTGCTGGCTTTGCTTTTAAGTTTTAACTTTCCGTCCAGATCAAAATCAATGTTTTGCGCCTGATCAGAATTATTGGCAATTTTGATAATCAGTTCTTTTTTAAGCTGATCGGTTACGGCAGAGGCATAAAGCCCATCCTGACCGGTTATATTTTTTTCTTCGAGTGTAATCGAAACCACATCAGTCCCTTTATTGGTAGAAAACAGCTTTTGAACATAATAATCGGGCGTGCCGTACGATTTGAGGTTATCTACCCAGATCATATCCGGTGCCCACTGCCAGGCATCAATGTGGGCAAAAAGTGGTGCATAAGAGGCCATCTGTACCACATCTGCATTGCGTTCTAAGCCTGTCATTAACGAAGCTGAGGCCAGGGCGCTTTGCCAGTTGTTGCGGTTACTGCCAATAATGCTTTTATCGGCATGCACAGCATATTCGCCAACAAAAACTTTCGATCCGTTTCTTGGATAGTTATCATAATGTCCGGCATTTTTTAAAAACCAATCGGCTGGGCGGTAATAGTGTTCATCGATAAAATCGGCATTGTTTTTTCTTAAAGCCGTATTTAATAAGTTAAAACGGTCGCCTTCCGGATCGGTACCCGAGCTGTTGATGAGTTTAAAATCAGGATATTTTGCTTTTATGGCTTTAGTGAAAATGGCAACTCGTTCCAAGTATTGCGGACCCCAGTTTTCATTTCCGATGCCCATCATTTTTAAATTGAAAGGTTTTGGATGGCCCAGATCGGCCCTCATTTTGCCCCATTTGGTTGATACATCGCCGTTGGCAAATTCAATCAGGTCCAGCGCGTCCTGTACATAAGGATCAAGTTCATCAAGTGAGGCCACTTCTGCCGTATTAAACTGGCAGGCCATACCGCAATTTAATATAGGCAGGGCATCAGAGCCTATATCTTCTGCCAGTTGGAAATATTCGAAAAAACCTAAACCAAAGCTCTGGTAGTAATCTGGTGCCGGACGGTGTGCAAATTCGGTATTCCATCGGTTGATGATCAGTTGCCTGTTTTCGATGGGGCCAATGGTTTTTTTCCATTGATAGCGGTTGGCCAGATCAGTACCTTCAACAATACAACCACCTGGAAAGCGGATAAACCCCGGTTTCATATCGGCCAATAACTGCACCATATCGGCCCTTAAACCTTGCGGTCGGTTTTTCCAGGTATCGCCAGGGAATAATGAAATCATGTCGAGATCGATATTGCCGTTCCCCTGAAATAAAATGGAAAATTTGGCTTTTGGATCGGTTTCGGTAGCGGTAAAACTGGCCGACTGTTTTTTCCAATCGCTACCTGTTTGCCCGGGTATTAAACTTCCTTGGCCGATTATTTTATTGTTCGCATCTTTTAGCAAGAGCACGAGCTTAACACCGGGCTGAGTTTGGCGGTACATCACCGAGAAATCATAGCGCAAGCCTTTTTTTACGCCGATACCTTTAAAACCTTCATTTATGAGTTCGAAATCGTCGGTTTGTTTTTTTACCTGTAAATATCGTGGGTTAGCAGTGTTCTCCTCTTTGCGGTTTACCACTAATACTTCGCCTTCTTGTGGCCTTTTGCGCTGGATAGTCCAGCCCATTAATGGTTTAGCAAATTCGAAAGAGCGGTTTTTGATCAGTTCGGCATAAATACCGCCATCAGCACCAAAGTTAATATCCTCAAAAAAAACGCCCCACATATTGGGCTGTACTTTGGCAATAGTATGGTCTGTTTTAATTTTGATCAGTTTTGCAGTTTGTGCATTTACCTCAGGCGTACACCCGATTCCGATCAAAAAGAGCATTATACATCCGGAAAACACACTTTTTACAGGGTAATTTAGTTTCATACGGTTTAATATTTGGAAGATTCTAAGGGTAAATGTAAAATATTTAAAATAATAAACGTCAATTTAACATTTATTTTTTTATTCATTTATGATTTTGCTGATCATTCTACAATCTTAGCATTGGCAAAAGTGGTGTAAACACATCAAAATGTATTTAAGTTACTAAAAGGGTTTAGTAAAGTAACTTTTTACTTGATGTTTAAAATTTATTTAACAGAAACCTTTTAAATCTTTCTTGTAACATATTGTCATCCTAAAAAAGCAGGATACTACAGGATGCGGGTTAAAAATATACTTTTTACATTCGACTTGAATCGGTTAATAGTGGCCACCTTACTGCTGTTAAATTTCACTAACCAATTACACATGATGAGCCTCCGTTTTTTCAATATTCTGGTATTGAGTATGTTCGTTTGCTGCCCGGCCTATGCGCAAAAAAATGAGCCTGCCAGTGAAGATAAAAAATCGATTAAACTCTTTTTTGAGAAATCATATTTGCAGCTTGATCGTGGCTATTACAGTACTGGCGAAGATATTTGGTTCAGTGCTTACCTGGTAAACGGTAAAAGCAGTAGCTTAACTTCCACCAGCAATAATCTATATGTAGAACTGCTTTCGCCAAAATCGGAAGTTTTGGACCGTAAAATGATCAGGCTGGATGCCGGTTTGGGCAGAGGAGATTTTAAACTGAAAGATTCTATTCCATCTGGATGGTACGCCGTTAGGGCTTATACCAATTGGATGCGCAACTTTGGCGATGATTTTGTTTTTCAGAAACGGATCCATATCAGCAATAACATCATCGAAAATGCTTCGTATTTTACGCGTAACCCGGTTAAGGCTGCCAATTCTTCGGCTTCGAAAAAATCAATTACATTTTTCCCGGAGGGAGGATCGTTGGTTGAAGGATTAACAGGTATTGTAGCTTTTAAAACCAACGATGAGCTTGGAAATGGCATAAAAGCTACAGGAAGTGTAATTTCATCTCTGGGCGATACCGTAACCTCCTTTCAAAGCACAGATGCCGGGATGGGGATTTTTGCTTTTAGTCCGAAAGCGAACGAAAAATATAGGGTTGAAGGATTTTATGGTAAAGAAAAATTCTCGTCTGAGATGCCTGTTAGCCTTAAAAAAGGACTTTCGTTGCATGTAACCACCGATTCTTTAAATATTAAAGCCACCATTAGTGCCAACGAATTAACCTTTGCCGAATTGAAAGATAAAAGCATTTCTTTGCTGGTTAAACATGCTGGCGATAACATTTATTCGGGATCAATAAAACTGAGTAAAGCAACAGCCTCGATAGCTATCCCCACAAAAGGCTTTCCAAATGGGATTTCGGTTATTACCCTTTTTGATGATCTGAACAGGCCAAATTGCGAACGGCTTGTTTTTATACAGGATGAAAATAAAGTTAACTTATCCATCATACCAGATAAAAAAGCCTACAAACCGCGCGAAAAAGTGGTGATAAAGGTAAAAGCGGTGAATTTTCTTGGTGGGCCAGTTAAAACAGCATTTTCTTTGGCTGCGGTTGATGATCTTGTTCCAGATGATGGAAATGATATTGTATCGTATTTAATGTTGCAATCGGAGGTAAAAGGAGAAATCAAAAATGCTGCACAATATTTCGATGCTAATAATCCATCGCACTTAAAACAGCTCGATCTTTTACTGCTTACCCAGGGCTGGAGAGATTATCTGTGGAAAAAACTGGCCGATTCGGCCATAAAAATCAGTTATCTGCCTGAGCCGGGTATCACCATCAAAGGTTTGGTGCGCGAAAAACTGGCCAATAAGCCGCTTGCTGATATGAACATTACCCTTTTTGGCAGTAATTTTATCGGAGATAAACTTTATATCACCAAAACCGACCAATACGGGCACTATTTCCTTGATGGATTAAATTGGTATGGCAACCAGGCCATAAAAATTTCATCAAAAGATGGCAAAGGGAAAAAGGGGGGCTGGCTGCAGATCGATACGCTTATTAAACCGCTAAAACTCACTCCGCTAAAAATAATCGAATCGGGCATCCCGAATGCGTTGAACGTAGAAATTGGCAAACGTATGGATTACAACCGTACCTTTAAATTTGGCGATTCGATCAGTTTAAACGATGTCGAAATTAAGGCAAACGCAGGCAAAAGGTTAATATTGTTTAATCAAACCTTATCTACTTTTGGTTACCCCGATCAGGTTTTTAATATTACTGCCGCCGATTATTCTTATAAAGGACTGGAGCATTTTTTATTAACCAAGGCCAACGGGGCGCAAACAATAGATGATTTAGATACAACAGGTGGTGAAGGTGTAGCTTTTTTATCAAACGGCAAGAAGGTGAGGCCACGCATTTTGATCAATAACAGGGAAGATCTTACCGAGCGCCTCGATTATTATAGCTTAACTATGGATCAGATCAATCAGGTTACCGTAAGGCATCTGGTTGATAATGAGGCTAAAGATGTATATGTAATCAGCCTCAATTTAAAAGACGAAGCATTACGGGGAACAAATCTAGACCTGTTGAACATCAATTTAAACGGATATTATACCGCCAGGACTTTTTATTCGCCAAATTATAACAGTCCATCAACCCAAAATAAGGATTTACGAACAACTGTTTTTTGGTCGCCAGCGCTAAAAACAAACGAAAACGGTGAGGCAACCGTCACTTATTTAAATGGAGATAACAAAGCCAATATTCTCCTTAAGGCCGATGGAATTACCGATAAAGGGGTGGCTGTATCGGCCAAAACAACCTATAAAGTTCAATAAATAAGCAAATATGAATTATCTATATTTTTTAACAGGTAAATAAATGATGAAGATCAAAACCATTCTGATTTCATGTTTTACTGCTGGCCTGTTTTTTTCCAGCCAATTGTTTGCCCAGCGGCAAATGGAAAAACTGGGCCGTGGCCTGGTTGCAGTGCGGCAAAATGGCGATTCTGTTTATGTTGGCTGGCGTATGCTGGGTACCGATCCGGATGATATTGCCTTTAACCTTTACCGCAAAACGGGTAATGGCGAAGCGATCAAACTGAACCCTGATCCCATCATTAAAAGCACAAATTTTACAGATGCAGGCGTTAAATCCGATCTGGCGAACAGCTATTTTGTTAAACCTGTTTTAAAAGGCCGCGAACTCGATGCCAGTAAATCGTTTACATTAATGGCCAAAGCGCCTGTTCAACAGTACTTAACTATTCCTTTAAAAACACCGGTTGGTTATTCGCCTAACGATGCATCTGTTGGGGATCTGGACGGAGATGGCGAATATGAGATTATATTGCACCAAACCGGTCGCGCCAGGGATAATTCATCTAACGGAATTACCGATCCACCGATTTTTCAGGCCTATAAACTGGACGGAACTTTTTTGTGGGAAATTAACCTGGGCAAAAACATCCGTGATGGGGCACATTATACCCAATTTATGGTGTACGATCTGGATGGTGACGGCATTGCCGAAATGGTATGTAAAACCGCCGATGGTACGGTAGACGGTAAAGGAAAAGTAATCGGCGATTCTACCAAAGATTGGCGAAACCAAAATGGTAAAATATTGGATGGGCCTGAGTTTTTAACCGTTTTTAATGGTAAAACTGGCGAAGCATTAGCCACTACTGAATACATTCCGGGCCGGGGAGATATAGGTGCCTGGGGTGGCAGAGGAGGGAACGGCAAAAATGATAATACGGGTAACCGTGTAGATCGGTTTAATGCCTGTGTGGCTTATTTGGATCGTGTTCATCCAAGTGTGGTAATGTGCAGGGGCTATTATGGCCGTACAGTGTTGGCAGCCTGGGACTGGCGCAATGGTAAATTAACGTCGCGCTGGGTATTCGACAGCAAAGATGGCAAAAATCCATTCTCTGGGCAGGGAAACCATAATCTTACAGTTGCAGATGTGGATCAGGATGGAAAAGATGAAATTATCTACGGTTCGATGTGTGTAGATGATAATGGAAAAGGATTATATACTACTGGATTAAGGCATGGCGATGCCATTCATGTTTCCGACCTCGATCCCGAACATCCTGGTTTGGAGGTTTTTGGCGTACATGAAATAGAAGAAGGTACAAAAGGACCTGGTGCAGCAGTTTATGATGCCAAAACAGGAGAAATTTTATGGAAAGGATCGCAAGATGAAGATGTGGGCAGGGGAGTTGCCGATAATATTGACAATACCCGTTTTGGTGCGCAGATGTGGTGGTCGGGATCGAACGGATTATATGATATAAAAGGAAATAGGATTGGCAATCAGCCGCGGTCGACTAATTTTTTAATTTACTGGGATGGTGATTTATCGCGGGAGCTTTTAGATGGCAACCATATCGATAAATACAATGGAGGGAGGCTTTTTACCGCCGATGGCTGCGTTTCGAACAATGGAACCAAATCTACGCCAGTTTTAAGTGCAGATATTTTTGGCGATTGGCGCGAAGAATTGATTTTAAGATCTTATGATAACCAAAGTTTAAGAATTTACACCACTACCATACCTACCGGGCACCGTAATTATACCTTAATGCACGACCCACAGTACCGTTTAAGTATTGCCTGGCAAAACGATGGCTATAACCAGCCGCCACATACGGGTTTCTATTTCGGCTTTGGCATGAAAAAAGCACCAAAGCCACATATTTTATTGGTAGAACCTAAAAAATAAACGAACCGGATAATGAAATACAAGACACTATATAGCCTCATTTTTATCTTTTTATTTAATTGTTTCGCAACAATTGCATTTGCACAAATTGTAAAAGAACAGGCAAGGATCATTACTGATTTCGATCAAAACTGGGCTTTTAACCAAGATGATGTTCAGGGGGCTGAAAAAGCAGGTTTCGACCAAGCAAAATGGAAAAAACTAAACGTACCGCACGATTGGAGCATTGAAGGTACTTATGATAAGGCAAATTTAACGGCCCGTGGCGGTGGTTATCTGCCTTCGGGAATCGGGTGGTACCGCAAAAATTTCAATCTTGATGAAAGCTTTGCCAAAAAGAAGATCACTATCGAATTTGATGGTGTAATGGCCAATAGTGAGGTATGGATAAATGGATTTTATTTGGGCAAAAGGCCTTACGGATACATCAGTTTTAGTTACGATCTGAGCAAACACTTAAATTTTGGCAAAGGCAAAATAAATGTTATTGCGGTAAAGGCTGATAATACGGTGCAGCCAGCTTCGCGTTATTACACCGGTGCAGGCATTTACAGGCATGTGCGGTTGGTGGCCACAGATGCAGTGCATATTGCCAATTGGGGTGTTTACATCGCCACGCCAGATGCAACTGCTGAACAAGCTATGATAAAAGTAAATACCAATATATTGAATGAATCAGGCCAAAATGCACAGGTTGTTGTCGAAACATCTGTTTTAGATCCTGCCGGAAAAATTGTTAAAACTGCCCAGAGCAAGCAAAGCATAGCTGCTGGTAAAAATATTGGTATAAATCAGGAAATCGTAGTCAATAACCCCAAACTTTGGAACGTCGAAACGCCCGATTTATACCAAACTTTAACCAAAATATCCCTAAATGGAAAGGTTGTAGACGATGAGTTGAATACTTTTGGCATCAGGGCTTTTAAATTCGATGCCGCAACAGGTTTTTGGTTAAATGGCAAAAACTTTAAGCTAAAAGGAGCCTGTTTACACCACGATGGCGGTGCTGTAGGTGCTGCAGTGCCTTTAAGCGTATGGAAGTTCCGTTTAAGCCGTTTAAAAGAAGTTGGTGTAAATGCCATTAGAACAGCACATAATCCGGTTGCTCCCGAATTTTTAGATCTATGCGATCAGATGGGCTTTTTGGTAATGGACGAAACTTTTGATACCTGGAATTCGGCCAAAAACAACGGCGAAAAAGGCTACAACAGGTTTTTTACCGAATGGTGGGAACGCGATACACGCGATATGGTAATGCGCGACCGTAACCACCCGTCAATTGTAATTTACAGCGTTGGAAACGAAATCCACGATGATTTAAACAGTGCAGAAGGCTTTAAAAAGTACAAAGATCAGCAAGACCTCATTCATCAGCTCGATCCAAACCGGCCGGTTACTATGGCACTGTTCCGCCCGGCCAATTCGAAAGTTTATACCAATGGCTTTGCCGAAACCATGGATGTTGTTGGCCAGAACTACCGCGAAAACGAATTGGTAGCACTGCACAATCAAAAACCAAACTTAAAAGTAATCGGTACTGAGAATACGCACGTCATTCAGCAATATCTGGCCTTACGCAACAATCCCTTTATGGCAGGCCAGTTTCTATGGACAGGTTTCGATTACCTGGGCGAATCAGATTGGCCACAAATTACCAATGGACAAGGGTTATTTGATAGGATTGGCACCTGGAAACAGCAAAGTTTGCAACGCCAGAGCTGGTGGTCGGACAAACCGGTGGTACACATCGTTCGAAAAGAGGGTAATGCCGGTGCTGGCGACTGGATCAACAATTGGACACCTACCGATTTTGATACCTACGATGATGCGAAAGTGGCCATTTATAGCAATTGCGAGGAGGTAGAACTCTTTTTAAATGGAAAATCCTTAGGAAGCAAAAGCAAACCAGCTGATGATTCACCACGTTTATGGGATGTTACTTTCGAAAAAGGCAGTATTAAAGCCATAGGCAAAAATAAAGGGAAAGAAGTTGCAGCAGAAGAACTTAAAACTGCCGGATCTCCAGTTAAAATCGTATTGTCGGTTGATCGATCGAAAATCAGGAACAGTTGGGATGATGTCGCTTTTGTAACCGCAAAAATTTACGATGTCAATGGAAATATATGCCCAAATGCCGATCAGTTGATCACATTTAGCATTTCGGATAACGGAATTATTGATGCTGTTGATAATGGAAGTATTACAAGTCACGAAGCCTACAAAGCCACACAAAGGCATGCCTATCAAGGTGTTTGCATGGCCAATGTTAAAGGCAGCAAAGCTGGTAATATTGAAGTTAAGGCCTCGGCAGACGGATTAGAAGGTGCTACCATTAAGTTAGAAGTGGTTGATAAATAAGATATTGGTTCGTCACCCTGAATTTATTTCAGGGCCTTAATATAAGAGGCTTTAAAATGGGAATGTTGACAAATTATAAAGTATGGTTATTTCGAGGGATAATTTATTGCATAAAAATCAATATCAATGACGATTCAGTATAGCTAGAATAAAAAAATACCATATAAGATACATAAGATCATTCAAGCTCACACGCGCTTATATATCTCATATGATTAAAAAAGGTGAACTAAAAACGTCAACGGTGGCGGAGCACCGCGCAGTCGGGAAACCTGTATAATAGATTTCTCCGTTCTGCTTCCGATGAAAAATCGGTAAGCTTCAGTCGAAAAGGACGAAACGTTTTTTAATTCTGTCATTGGTAAATGATTGGGAATAGTAACGCATATAAATGACGGCAAATTTTGAATAACGGATAGTATAAAAAACAATAAATAAGTATAAATGAAATTAACACCTATAAAATTACTTACGGCCTCAATCCTGGTCCTTTTTGCTTCTGCTTTTATAAAAGCCGACAAACCTGCATTGCACACCATTGGCGATTCTACTGTACGCAATGCCAACAAAGAAACCTGGGGCTGGGGTACGCCAATCGCCGCTTTATTTGATACCACAAAAATCCATGTAGAAAATAATGCCATGGCCGGGCGGAGCACGCGGACTTTTTTATCTGAAGGCAGATGGGACAAAGTTTTGGAAACATTAAAGCCTGGCGATTTTGTAACCATGCAGTTCGGGCATAACGATGGAAGTGCTCCCGATACCACAAAAGCAGGTAGAAGAGGTGTATTAAAAGGAACTGGCGAAGAAACCAAAGTGTTAACCTGGCCAGATGGAAAGGTAGAAACGGTACATACTTACGGGTGGTATATCCGCAAATTTGTTCGCGAAACTAAGGCAAAAGGTGCTACACCAATTGTACTTTCCATGATCCCAAGAAACATTTTTAAAGATGGTAAAGTGTTACGCGCCAATAACGATTTCGGTAAATGGGCTGCCGATGTAGCCAAACAAGAAAATGCCTATTTCGTCGATCTCAATAAAATTACGGCCGATAAATATGATGTATTAGGTCCGGATAAGGTAAAAGGCTATTTTCCTGGTGACCACACACATACCAACCTTGAAGGTGCAAAAATTAACGCCGAATCGGTGGTAGAAGGGATTAAAGAATTAAAGGACTGTAAATTGAAAATGTACTTGAAAGACTAACAGTCGGAGGTCGGAAAGTCTGGGGTCCGAAAGCTAACGTTGAAAAACCAAAGCGACCTTAAAACCAATATGTGTAATCTAATAATCTCTGTAATCAACCCGTTTACGGTAAATAAGTAACAATAAATAAATCACATTTAAACAGTAAAAGTCAGGAGTCAGAGATCCGAAGTCAGGAAGCTAAATACTATATCCGCCTCTCAGTCCTGATTCTTGATACTCACTATTTGATACTAAAGAAACAACTATGAAGTCAACCAAATACATCAGCCCGATCTTAATAGCAGCATTCATTATCCTTTCTTCCTGCATCATCCTTAAACAGCAAACAAAACCCACTTTATTCCTGATTGGCGATTCTACCGTAAAAAACGGAAAAGGTAAGGGCGACGGTTCGTTGTGGGGATGGGGAAGTTTTATTGGCGGGTTATTCAATACAGAAAAAATAAATGTCGAAAATGATGCCCTTGGAGGTACCAGCAGCCGTACTTTTCAAACCAACGGTTTATGGGATGCCGTTTTAGTAAAAGTTAAAAAAGGCGATTTCGTTATGATGCAATTTGGCCACAACGATAGCAGTCCATTAGATGATACTGCCCGTGCACGCGGTACCATAAAAGGTATTGGAATGGAGAGTAAAGAAACTTATAACCCCATTAAGAAAAAGCAGGAAGTGGTATATACTTATGGCTGGTACCTGCGCAAATTCATCAGTGATATTAAGGCAAAAGGTGCAATACCTGTTGTGTGTTCGCCAATTCCACGCAATCCTGTTAAAGATGATGCGGTGGTTTTAGCCAACGATAGTTATGCAACCTGGGCAGAAGAAGTTGCCAAAGCCGAAAAAACCGATTTTATCCCATTAAACAAAATTATTAAAGATAAATACGCTGCTTTGAGTGCAGCTGAGGTAAAAACATTTTTTACCGAGAAAGATCACACCCATACCAACGAAGCAGGAGCTAAATTAAATGCTGCCGCAGTTGTAGAAGGTCTAAAGAAATTAAAAAACAATAAATTAAATAGCTACCTAAAATAAACTGCAAAGCAGGATACTACAGGATGCTTACCTAAGGATATAATCTTATTTTAACAGCCTAACCAAATTTAAGCGGTATTAAAAACCGTTCAATTTTATGCAGATACAGGTAAACCCGATTTATAAAGTGCTGATAGGCATTGTTTTTATGTTTATAAGCATTGCACAAACGCATGCCCAAAGCATCCCGCTTGCAGGTAAATGGCGTTTTAAAATTGATGCTAAAGATGAAGGTATAGCTGGAAAATGGTATGCTACCGTTCTTCCCGAATCGATAAATCTGCCAGGCTCTATGGCCGAGAATTTAAAGGGCGACGACATTACCCTTAAAACCAAATGGACAGGTAGTATTTACGATAGTTCGTATTTTTTTCACCCCCGTTTAGCAAAATACCGTAAACCTGGCAACCTGAAAATACCTTTTTGGTTAACCCCTGCCAAACATTATACCGGTGCTGCCTGGTATCAGAAAGACGTCGAAATTCCTGCAAACTGGAAAGGCAAAAGGCTGGTTTTATCTTTAGAATATCCACATTCCGAAACCCGTGTTTGGGTAGATGATGTCGAAATCGGTACACGGTTTACCTTTGTAGTGGCCCAGAGTTTCGAACTGCCTGCAAATTTAAAAACTGGAAAACATACCATAACCCTATTAATCGACAACCGCATTAAAGCAATAAATGTTGGGCAGGATTCGCACAGTTTAACCGACCATACCCAGGGGAATTGGAACGGCGTAGTGGGCAAAATGGAATTAAAAGCCGGCCCGCCTGTATATATTGAAGATATTCAGGTGTATCCCGATTTAAAAAACAAGTTAGCCAAGATTAAAATCCAGCTTAAATCTAGTAGTATTCAATCCTCCGGAAAAATCACGCTGTCTGCCGCAAGTTTCAACACCAAAAACATATTAAATGTTAAACCTGTAACCGCTGCCTATCAGCTTACAAATGGCGAAGCCAATTTAGAGATAAATTTGCCTATGGGCGATAAAATAGCAACCTGGGATGAGTTTGATCCGGCATTGTACCGTTTAACGGCCTCATTAATTGCTAAAGATGGCAAAAAAGATGAGAAAAAAGTGCAGTTCGGCATGCGCGAATTTAAAGCGGTAGGCCGGACATTTGAAATTAATGGCCATCCCGTTTTTTTACGCGGTACGGTTAATAATTGCGAATTTCCGTTAACGGGTTATCCATCAATGGATGTGGCTGCATGGCTGCGCATTTTTAAGATTTCGAAAGCGCATGGATTAAACCATATGCGTTTTCATTCCTGGTGCCCGCCAGAAGCTGCTTTTATTGCGGCAGATCAGGTTGGTTTTTACCTACAGCCAGAAGGGCCAAGCTGGGCCAATCATGGTTCATCCATTGGCGATGGTAAGCCGGTTGATCAGTTTATCTACGATGAAACCAACCGCATGACCAAAAACTATGGTAATTATGCTTCTTTCTGTATGATGGCTTATGGCAATGAGCCCCGGGGTAAACAGGTAGAATATCTTACCAAATTCAACAATTACTGGAAAGCAAAAGATTCCAGGAGATTATATACCGGCGCATCTGTTGGTGGCAGCTGGCCAGTAATTCCAAACAACGAGTTTATGGTACGCGCAGGTGCCAGAGGATTAGATTGGGGCCGAAAACCCGAGAGCATTTCTACTTATGCCAAACAGATTGAACAGTTTACGGTACCTTTTGTAGCCCACGAAATGGGGCAGTACTGTGTTTTCCCAAATTTCGATGAAATCAAAAAATATACCGGTGTTTACCGTGCAAAAAACTTCGAAATGTTTCAGGAAGACCTTAAAGATCACGATATGGCCGATCAGGGGCATGATTTTTTAATGGCTTCTGGGAAATTACAGGCCCTATGTTATAAAAATGAAATCGAAAAGGCATTGCGTACCCCAAATTACAGTGGCTACCAGCTTTTATCATTAAACGATTACCCAGGGCAGGGAACGGCACTTGTAGGTGTTTTAGATGCCTTTTGGGATGAAAAAGGATACATTACCGCTAAAGAATTTAAGCGTTTTTCGAACAGCACCGTGCCTTTGCTAAAAGTTCAGAAATTTGTATTTACCAATGCCGAAATACTAGAAGCTGCCGTAGAAGTAGCACATTTTGGAAAAGCACCGATGGAAAATGCAAAAATCTCGTGGACGCTGAAAGATGAAAGTGCCTCAATTGTAACCAAAGGCAGTTTCCGGCCAAAAAACCTCGAAATTACCAATTGTATTGCCATTGGCGAAATTAAATTCCCTTTAAATGCCATTACAAAAGCAACAAAACTGAAATTAGAAGTCACAATAGATGGAACCGAATTTGCCAACGATTGGAATTTCTGGGTTTATCCTGCACAGTTGCCGACCGTTAAAACCAATGTATATTACTGCACCAGTTTAGATGATAAAGCCCAATCGGTTTTGGCCGAAGGAGGAAATGTTTTTCTAAACGCATCTGGCAAGGTGGTAAAAGGAAAAGAAGTTGTGCAAACGTTTTTACCTGTTTTTTGGAATACCTCATGGTTTAAAATGCGCCCGCCACATACCCTAGGAATTTTATGCGATCCAAAACACGCAGCTTTCAATAATTTTCCGACCGATTTCCACAGCGATATGCAATGGTGGGAAATCGTAAACAAATCGCAGGTAATGAACCTCGAAGATTTTCCTTCAGGATTTAAACCAATTGTTCAGCCTATTGATACCTGGTTCTTAAACCGCCGTTTGGCACTGGTTTTTGAAGCAAAAGTTGGCAAAGGCAAACTGGTGGTTTCGAGTGCCAATCTCTCGCCTGATTTAAAAGATGCGCCAGCCGCACAGCAGCTTTATTTCAGTTTGCAACAGTACATGATGTCTGCCCAGTTTAACCCAAAATATGAAGTGGCTTTTAGTACCGTGAAAGATATCTTCGAAAGTCCGTCGAAAATTCAGTTCGATACCTTTACCAAAGATAGTCCGGATGAACTAAAAGCAAAGCCTAAAACCAATTAATAGCACCATGAAGAAATTTATATTTAGTACTGCAATCATATCCAGTATCGCTGTTCAACTGCTTTTTGCACAAAAAATCCCCAATAAAAAAGAGGTATTGAAAGTGTTAAAATCAACAAATGCTTATTTCATGAACAAATGGCCTGATGCCGGCAAATCGATCATCACCAATAAGGAGAGGCCGAGCAACATCTGGACAAGGGCCGTGTACTACGAAGGATTGATGAACCTGTATAAAATCAATCCCGAAAAAGAATATTACGATTATGCCGTGCAATGGGGGCAAAAACACAATTGGGGATTAAGAAATGGCATTACAACCAAAAATGCCGATGATCAGGCCTGCGGGCAAACCTACATCGATCTTTATCTGCTTGATAAGCAGCTAGAACGCATAAAAGATATAAAGGCATCAATTGATCTGGTGATCAAATCGGATAAGGTAAACGATTGGACCTGGATCGATGCCATCCAAATGGGGATGCCTGTTTTTGCCAAACTCGGTAAATTGTACAACGATAGCACTTACTATAATTACATGTACAAAATGTATATGCACTCCAAAAATACCGAGGGCGGTGGTTTGTACAATGCTAAGGATGGCCTTTGGTGGCGCGATAAAGATTTTGTACCGCCCTATAAAGAACCAAATGGCGAAGATTGTTATTGGGCCAGGGGTAATGGCTGGGTAGTTGCAGCATTGGTACGCGTGTTGGAAATTATCCCCGAAAACGAACCCCACCGCAACGAATATTTAAAAACCTATCACGAAATGATCAAGGCTTTAGTGCCCATTCAGCGTGCCGATGGTTTTTGGAACGTAAGCCTGCACGATGCCACTCATTTTGGTGGTAAAGAAACTTCAGGTACTGCATTATTTGTGTATGGCATGGCCTGGGGTGTAAACCAGGGGATTTTAGATAAGGCCACTTATTTGCCACTTATTGCCAAAGCCTGGAATGGTATGACTAAAGACGCAGTTCAAAAAAATGGTTTTATCGGTTTTATGCAGGGTACTGGTAAGGAGCCTAAAGACGGGCAGCCAGTGAGCTATACCAGTGTGCCAGATTTTGAAGATTATGGTCTGGGCTGTTTTTTATTGGCCGGGACTGAGGTATATAAGCTTAAAAAGTAACTAAAATGAATTTCAGAAGTCTAGGAAGCTTAGCGATATTGATGTTGCTGTTTTTGCTGCCCAAACAAAATATGGCGCAAAAGGCAGGCATTGCCGTTTCTGAAATTAACAATAGTTTATCTTTTCCGATTGTTGATGGAGCTAAGGCGGCATCCATTTTTATCGATGGAAAAGATGCGGAAGTTGTGGGTATTGCCGCCGGAGCTTTTAAAGATGACATTCATTTATTAACGGGGGCAACAGCCCAGGTTTTGAAAAATAATGCTGCTTTAACTGCTTATCCCATCATTATTGGCACAGTTGGTCAATCAAAATACATCGATCAATTGCTTAAGGCTGGGAAGATCAACAAAGCTATTTTAAACGGTAAATGGGAAACTTTTTCAGTTTCAGTGATCGAAAACCCCTTAAAAGGTGTGAAAAGGGCTTTGGTGATTGCCGGTAGCGATAGGCGGGGAACAGCTTACGGAGTATTTCAGCTGTCGAGGATACTTGGTGTTTCGCCGCTCAGCTGGTGGGCCGATGTAAAACCCATGCCTAAAAAAGCAATATACATTAAGCTCAACAAACCTTTGGTCGAGTCGCCTTCAGTTAAATACCGAGGTATTTTTATCAATGATGAAGATTGGGGCATCCAGCCCTGGGCGGCAAAAATGATGGACCCCGATGTGAAAGATATCGGACCTAAAACCTATACCAAAATTTTCGAACTGCTGCTCAGGTTAAAAGCCAATTACATCTGGCCTGGGATGCACCCTTCAACCAAGGCATTTTACCATTATGCCGATAATCCGGTACTGGCCGATAAATATGCCATTGTTTTAGGGTCGAGCCATTGCGAACCCATGCTCAGGAACAATGTTTTCGAATGGGCAGAAAATTTTGAACGCGAGTACGGTAAAAAGCCAGGTGAATGGCGATACGACCTCAATAAAAATGAAATTGCCAATTACTGGACCGACCGCGTAAAACAGGCCAAAAATTACGAATCGGTTTATACTGTCGGCATGCGTGGCATTCACGATGGGAGTATGCCCGGTCCGAAAGATAAAAATGAAAAGGTGAAGCTTTTGGGTGAAGTAATTGCCGATCAGCGTACCATTCTGAGCAAAAACATAGCTAAACCAGAAAGTTCAATCCCACAGATTTTTTGTCCGTATAAAGAAGTACTTTCCTTGTATCAGGCGGGTTTAAAACTGCCAGGTGATGTTACCATTGTTTGGGCAGATGATAACCATGGCTATATCCGCCAGCTTTCTAACCCTGAAGAACAAAAACGATCGGGGGGGAGCGGGGTATATTACCACATTTCGTACTGGGGTGCCCCACAAGATTACCTGTGGCTTTCATCTATTTCTCCATCTTTAATCTCCTATGAGTTAACCAAAGCTTACCAGTATAAGGCTGACAGGCTTTGGGTAATTAATGTTGGTGATATTAAACCTGCGGAGATGGAAACCCAGTTTGCCATGGATCTCGCCTGGAATGTAGACCAATGGAAACCAGAAAATGCAGCTCAATATGCCGAAAGCTGGGCTGCTGAAACTTTTGGTGCCGGGTTTGCAAAACCAATAGCCGCCATTAAAGAAGCATATTACCGTTTGGCACAGGCCGCTAAGCCCGAGCACATGGCCAGTGTTAATTTTACTGATAAACAGGCAGAAGAGCGTTTAGCAGCTTACCAAAAGATTTACGATCAGGCTAAAAGTTTAAATGAAGAAATCCCGGAAAGATTAAAAGATGCTTATTTCGAATTGATTTTATATCCCGTTGAAGGTGCGATGTTGATGAACCAGAAAATTTTATATGCAAAAAAAAGCCTATCGCTGGCTGCAAACGGAGATCAATCTGCTTTAAGCTATTCTGAAAAATCAAAAGCAGCTTTCGATCAGATCCAGCTTATTACCAAAAAATACAACCAAGAAATTGCCAGTGGCAAGTGGAATGGGATGATGAGCTGGAAACCGCGCGATTTGGCTGTTTTTAAAATGCCGAAAGTAGCCGATTCTGTAGCTGTAAAAGTAAAACCATCGGCAGCAATAGAGAAGACCGAAAATAAGCTTATTCTTCAAGCGGCAAAATATCTGCAGAAATCAGTACCAAAAGGGCTGTCATTACAAACCTTAAAAGGGCTTGGTTTAGGAGGGGACGGGATTTCTCTTTACCCTTTTACCTTTAAGCCAATCGGAGAAACAGTGCTTCAAAATGCAGCTTACGTAGCTTACGATGTTGATTTTAAAACACAGGGTGAGCATCAGATCGAAGTGAAATGTTTGCCTACACAGGGCGTTAACAGTGGTGTTAAAGTACGCTACGCCATTTCGGTAAATAATGAAACACCTCAGATCATCAACATTTCCCCCGCCTCCGAAAATAATATCTGGAAACAGAATGTGCTGCAGGGTTATGCCTCGGGTATAACCAAACATAAAATAGATAAAACAGGTAAATCGACTGTGAAAATTTATATGCTCGATCCGGGTTTGGTAATTAACCAGTTGGAAATACAATAAATACGATGAAGAAATTTTTGGCTTTTGCCCTAACTTTTATTTTTACGCTTGCCATTGCCAGGGCGCAAAGCATTGGCGATTATACATTAGGTTTTAAGAAAACAGGTAATACCATTTCATTTTCAACCACCAGCGGAGCCGTAAAACTGGAATTTTGTACACCAGAAATTTTCAGGTTCAGAACCAGTTGGAACGGCAAATTCGAAGCGGACGAAAACCTGATGGTGATTCGGTATAACTGGGCCAATGTAGCGGTTAAGGTACTGGATAAAAAAGATCACTTATTGTTAACAACAGCAAAACTGACCATTAAAATTTACAAAACTCCTTGCAGGATGGAAGTTTTTGATGCCAGAGGTAAATTGTTAAGTGGCGAAACAACCGGCGCAATTGTTAAAGAAGGTACAAAAGTAGGGGTAAACAAAAAACTGCAGGCAGATGAACATTTCTTTGGCTTTGGCGAACGTATGGATTTTATGGACCGCCGTTTTAAAAAAGTAACCTTAAATGTTGGGCGTGGTAAAGGTTTACCCCATGCAATTGGTGCTTATAATATATTGGAAGCCAATTACTGTCCAGTTCCGTTTTTTATGAGCACCAAAGGTTATGGCATTTTCTTCCATAATTCTTTTGCCACCGAATGGGATATGGGGGCTTCGAAAAAAGACCAATACAGTTTTAAGGCTGCCGATGGAGAGTTGGATTATTATTTCATGTATGGCCCCACTTTTCCAGGTATTTTAGATCATTATACCAATATTACAGGCAAATCGCCTATGTTACCGCAGTTCGCCCTTGGGCTGCATGCAGGTACGTATAGCGGCGGTACATGGGGTTACGAGGCACAAACTTCTGATCATTATGTGGTAGAACTGGCAAAAAAATACAGATCGTTGGGTATCCCGGTCGATTTGCTCTGGTTAGATTCTACCTGGCGGTTGTTTGGCGATAATGGCGGTAAAGGAGCAACCTCTTTTGAGTGGCGCGAAACCTTCAAAGATCCAAAGTCGATGTTCGATAGCATTTACGCCATGAATTATAAAATGGTTGGATTACACCTCCGTCCACGGTTTGATAATGCCAAAAAGTTAAACCTGTTGGATCAGGCAAGAGCGCAGGGTTTCACTTACCCGGAAAATGGTAAACCAGGCGAATTTGTTAACTTTTTTGATGAGAAAGCTACACAGTGGTGGTGGGATAACGGTGTAATGCGCGTGGCAAAATTGGGTGCAAAATTCTTAAAAACCGACGAAGGCAGTGCCTTTGGCTCCTTGGCCAATGAAAGTGAAAAAGTTGGGCCCACAGGAAAGGATGCAGAGCGTTTACACAATCTTTTTCCGGTAGCCTATGCCAAAGCCCCGTTTCTGGAATTTGAAAAATTTAATGGTTTCAGAGGGCTCAATCAAACCAGGGAAGGCTATTCGGGCATACAACGTTATCCTTATATTTTTGCCGGCGATTGGCCAAGTGAGTGGCAATATTTCGCCCCGGTAATTAAAGCAGGCTTAAACGTTGGTCTTTCTGGTGTGGGTTCCTGGGCGCATTGTATGGGCGGTTTCGAGCATCAGGCCGATCCGGAGTTATATATCCGTTGGGTACAGTTTGGGATGTTCAGTCCTATTGCCCTCGTTTTTGGTATGGACCATCCCGGTTATAAAGAACCCTGGAAATATGGTGAAAATGCTTTGCGTAATTTCAAAAAATACGATCTGCTGCGTTACCGATTGTTCCCTTACCTGTATACCACTATGCACCAGCAATATGAAACAGGTTTACCAATGATGCGGGCATTGGTAATCAACCATCAGGATGATGAAAATGTATACGAAATAGCCGATCAGTACATGTTTGGCGATCATTTAATGGTAGCTCCTGTAACCACTAAAGGCGCCATTACCCACTCGGTATATTTGCCAGAGGGTACCTGGTTTAACTACTGGACTAACGAAAAATACGAGGGCAAAAGTTACCACCATGTGGTAGCGCCGTTAGATACGATTCCTTTATTTGTTAAGGCCGGTAGTATTGTTCCGATGCAGCCAGAAATGGCTTATAGTGGCGAAAAACCGGTTGATGTGATTACATTGGATGTTTTTCCTTTCGGCGAATCTAAATACGATCTTTACGAAGATGATAATTTAAGCGCGGCCTACAAAACCGGGAATTTTGCTTTAACCAGAATTACAGCATCATTAACAGCATCAGGTTTTACACTAAAAATAGCTAAACCAACTGGTGTTTTTAAGCCCGCTAACCATAAATACCTGGCTAAAGTACATTGGTCGGGTAAAGTTGATCCCAATGCTGTTTCGGAAAATGGCATGAAGTTGAAAGCTTTAAAAACACCAGACCGCCTGGATAAAACAGAGGGCTGGTATTACGATATAAAAAACAAAATACTATGGATTAAATCAGCGGGAGATAATGGTGCTGATTTGAGTTTTACGGTGAATTAATGAGTGATTCATGAAGACACGAACCACGGTTTCGTCATTCCGAGGAGGAACGACAAAGCAATCTTAATGCGCTCGCTGATGGCGATAGTTGTAAGCTTGCTTTCCCGGAAAACGGGACAGGCAGTGCCTCGCAATGACCAATTCGATAAAATGGTGGGCGAAAACTTAGCTAACATCATCTTAATGACCTTAACTCCTTAATGGTTAAAAATAGAAATGGTTGTTAAGGAGTCAGCGTGATAGTTAAAACCCATAAAAAATAAAATTGATAACATGAAAATTGCATTCAAAATGAAACTTAAACCTGGTTTTGAAACAGAATACAAAAAGCGCCACGATGAGATCTGGCCAGAGCTATCCGCTTTGTTAAAAGAAAACGGCATTAGCGATTATTCTATTTTTTTAGATGAGGAAACAAACGTCCTATTTGCCGTTCAACAACAAAACGGAAATTCTTCGCAGGATCTGGGCAGCACGCAGATTGTACAAAAATGGTGGGCATATATGGCCGATATTATGGAAACCAATGCCGATAACTCGCCAAAAACATTCCCTTTAGAAATGGTATTCCATTTAGATTAATATTATGCAATTACATCGATCCTTATCTGTTCTGTTGCTCGGTATGCTAACTTTTAGCTTGGCTAAGGCACAAAAAACGCTAAAAAATACTGGCAGTTGGCCTGTTATCGAAAAGCAGATGAAACCCTGGACCCGCTGGTGGTGGATGGGAAATGCCGTGGATGAACAGAATTTAAACCTTGTATTGAAAAAATATGCCGATGCAGGCCTTGGTGGGGTAGAAATTACGCCAATTTATGGAGCCAAGGGCTTCGAAAACCAATATTTACAGTTTTTGTCGCCAGAGTGGATGAATATCCTGCACTATACGGTAAATAAAGCCAATACCTTGGGTTTGGGGGTTGATATGAACACCGGCACTGGCTGGCCTTTTGGCGGTCCGCAGGTTAAGCCAGAAAACGCGGCATCCAAACTGATTATACAGCAATATACCTTAAAAACTGGTGAGAAACTTGGCGAAACCATTAAGGTTAAAGAAGCCAGGCAGGATTTTGCACAATTGCAGGCAGTAACCGCTTATGGTGCCAATGGCGAAGTGATTGATCTGCTTTCAAAAGTGCAGGGAGATGGACAGTTAAACTGGCAGCCTGTTAGTGGAAGCTGGGATATTTATGCCGCATTTGCCGGCAAAACGAGGCAGATGGTTAAACGTGCTGCTCCCGGCGGTGAAGGTTTTACATTGGATCACCTCGATAAAAATTCGGTTGATGTTTACCTGAAAAGATTTTCGGATGCCTTTACAGGAAAACCGCAAGGTGTCCGGTCGTTTTTTAACGATAGTTACGAAGTGTACGGCGCCACCTTGACGCCAACTTTCTTTCAGGAATTTAAGAAAAACAGGGGTTACGATCTGTCTGCGCACATTAAAGAATTAACAGGTAAAGATTCTACCAACGAAAATGTTGCCCGTTTAAAATCCGATTACCGCGAAACCATGGACGAACTTTTACTCCATAACTTTACGCAAAACTGGACTGACTGGGCGCACCAACTTAAATCGCTGACCAAAAATCAGTCGCATGGCTCGCCGGGCAATCTGCTCGATCTGTACGGAGCGGTAGATATCCCAGAAACGGAAACCTTTGGATCGAGCTACTTTCCCATTCCGGGGCTTCGGCGCGATGCAGGAGATATCCGCAATGTAGATCCAGACCCTATGATGTGTAAATTTGCTTCATCCGCAGCACATACAGGCGGTAAAAAACTGGCTTCTTCCGAAACATTTACCTGGTTAACCGAACATTTTAAAACCTCATTTTCGCAGTGCAAACCCGAGGCAGAGCAATTATTCCTGGCCGGGATTAACCATATATTTTATCATGGTACCACCAATTCGCCTACCAATGTACCCTGGCCGGGATGGCTGTTTTACGCTTCGGTAGAAATGAACCCGAACAACAGTTTATGGCCCCAGGCCCAGGGTTTAAACAATTATATTGCCCGCTGCCAGTCTATCCTTCAATCGGGTACACCCGATAACGAAATCTTGATCTATTGGCCTATTTATGATGTATGGAACAGGGCTAAGGGTTTGGATATGGCCTTAAAAGTGCACGATGTTGACGAATGGCTGCACCCAACGGCTTTTTATAAACTCGCCAAAGATCTCGCTAAATCGGGTTATTCTTTTGATTTTGCTTCCGATAGGTTATTAAAACAATCAACCGTTAACAAAGCATTGATCAGTACCAACCCAGCAGCTGCTCCATATCAGGTCTTAATTGTTCCGCAATGCGAAATGATGAGTCCGGAAACTTTGGAGAAGATCGTTCAAATGGCAAATAATGGCGCGAAGGTGATTTTTCAGGCACTGCCCAAAGATGTCCCCGGTTTAAATAACCTGGTAACACGCAGAGCGCAGTTAAAAGCAATTTTGGCTAAGCTGATTTTTACCGGTGATGCTAATGGCATTAAACAGTTTAAAATTGGCGCAGGACAGATCTTACTGGCCGATAATGTGAAAAAAGCATTGGGTTCGGTAGCGATTAACAGGGAAACGTTGACCGATTCGGGTTTACAGTTTATCAAAAGAAAAACAGGGAACAGTACATATTATTATTTGGTTAACCATACCGCAAAAGATATTGATAGTGAACTCTCTTTAAATGAAGCAGGTCAGGTTTTAATTATGGATCCGCAAAGTGCAAATGTGGGCCTGGCCGCAATTAAAGATAAAAAAGTGCGTGTGCAGTTAAAGTCGGGAGAGAGTTTGTTTTTAAAGGTTCAGCCTGGCAATTCCTCAAATTCCAAGTGGGTTTATTTAAATAAAGCTGAGCGTGCCATTAACCTTAATCAACCGTGGAGTTTACATTTTACCGAGGGTGGACCAGTACTTCCGGCAGATCAGAAATTAACAAAACTGGTAAGCTGGACGACTTTAAACGACCCTAAATTACAGGCCTTTTCCGGAACTGGTGTTTATACCTCAAGCTTTAACCTGAGCTCAAAATCGGCAAAAGAATATGTTTTAAACCTCAATCAGGTTGATGAAAGTGCACGTGTATGGATTAATGGCCAGGAAGTAGGCATTTTATGGAGTATTCCGTTTGAGGCCCGTGTTGGTAAATACCTTAAAGTAGGCAACAATATCATTAAAATTGAAGTGGTTAATTTAATGGCCAACCGCATCCGTGATATGGATATCAAGAAAATTCAATGGCGAAACTACCACGAAATCAATTTTGTAAATATCAACTATAAAGATTTCGACGCTTCCGGTTGGAATGTTATGCCTTCAGGATTAATTGGCCCGGTAACGCTTACACCTTTTAACTAAGCTATTCTTCCCGATAACGGCCATTTTATACAGCAGGAAAGGTTTTTAATAACAATTGCTGCTCAACTCAACATGCCAAAGTGATAAAATTATTTCGTTAATTTTATCACTTTGGCATAAGCAATTTTTTTCTCTTTTAAACCCGAGTTCGATTATTAAATACTGATTTTTGCTACCTAAAATACGTTTTGGGGAAGAGCGGTCGTCACCCTGAATTTATTTCAGGGTCTCTATTGATAAGAGATGCTGAAACAAGTTCAGCAGGACGATGAGGCTATGCATCAAGCCTATTAAAGGATCATTTTTATTCAAATATAACCGAACTCAGGTTTTAAGCGATTATTGCTAAAAAACAACACTAATATTAATGAATATTTACGCCAAAATTATTGCCCGGATATGGCATTTTGCGCTAATATTCATCAATTAAAAGCTAATATCGTTTAATAATCGCCCTGATTTTCTAAAAATAAGTGTTACAATGTGCATTGATCGCTTAGAAAAAAAATTAAATTTTTAAAAGCATTAATCGATTTAGTCGAGGGTTTTAGGCTACTTTCATTTTATGCTAAGATTTTATAATAAAAAGGCAGGATAGTACAGGATGGGTTTTTTGTACCAGCTTTTTACATTTAAGAAATTATTCACTAACCAAATAACTATTAAACCATATTATTAACGTTCGTTAAACTAACGCTATGCAATAAAAATCTACGTTTTTTTCTATCTTCTTTCTTTAAGCCCTACCCGCAACTGATTTCTATTGTTATCGCAGTTTAGCTACTGGACGTTCGCATCCAATAAAATTGCTATGAGTAAAATTTTACCAAAATTTTTAATCGTCATTTTGACAGTTATTTTTTTCTTGAGCAGTTGCCGGAAAAAAGAATTCGATGATTTTTATGGCCGACCAGAAAATCTGGGAGATCCCATTTACCAGCAACTTCAGGCAAAAGGTAATTTCACCAGGTTTCTGGACTGTATAGAAAAGGCAGGTTATAAGGAAACTTTAAGTACAGCGGGCTCATGGACCGTTTTCGCGCCAACCGATGAAGCTTTTGCCGCCTATTTAAAAGAGAACAACCTTACGGAGGTTACGGCAGATCTGGCCTCTAAAATTGTGCGTTATTCGATGATTTACGATGGCGAAAAGGTGGAGCGCTTAAGCGATTTTTTCTCGGTTAAAGGATTTGTTAAAAACAGTGCCTTCAGAAGAAGAACCGTTTACTATGATTTTGTTTACGACGGTAAAGATAACAATGGTAATGCCATCAAGGTAATTGCCAGTAACCGCAACGGCACCTATCTTCCCGGCGATTTTAACAACAAGAACATTTCTTATTTTCTTACGCCCTACATGACCGTATCGGGCCTATCGGCAACCGACTATAATTTTTTCTATCCAAATACCTCATATAATGGCGCCAATGTTGGTCCGGCACATATTTCTCCCAGCGAGCAAAATATTATTGCCGAAAACGGGGTAATACATGTGATTGATAAAGTATTAACACCACCGCAAAGCATAGATCAATATATTAATGATAAGGCCGATTATAGTGTGTTTAAAGGTTTGTTGGATAAGTTTGTAAGTTATAGCCTAAATGCAGACATTACGCATAAATATGAGGTACTAACGGGTAAGGCTGCAAATGTTTATGTAAAACTCTATAACACATCCCTGGCCTTTTCGCCCAATAACGAAAACTACCTTAAAGTAGATGCCAACGATGCGCAATCAGGCTCTTACAGCATTTTGGCACCGACCAACGATGCCGTAAATACTTACGCCAAAAACGTACTGTTAAAATACTGGAAGAAAAAAGGGGTAAATTCTTTAAGCGAACTCTATGTAGTGGCCCCCGATCTGATCAGGGATTTTATCAATTCGCACCTGTACACCTCAACACTTTTTCCAACCAAATTTAAAACAACCACAAATGCCCTCGGCGATGCTACTAAAAGAGAGCTTACTGATGTAGTGGACAAACAATCGTTAAGCAATGGCTTTTTATACGGCGTAAACAAGGCCGAAAATGCCAACGTGTTTGCTACAGTATATGGGAACGTTAATCTCGATCCCGATTACAGCATCATGAAACAGGCCCTCATTTATTTCGGCCTAACCATCCCGATCAAAACACAATCACTGAAATACCTTATCGTAATGATTCCGGATAAAACGCTTAAAAAGATGGGCTTTTCATACGATCCGTTTTTTGTTTCGGCGCCAATCCGTGGCGATCTGGTTGCCTTTAAACGCATCCTGCAAACCCATATTATCCCATTGGGCGATAGGGCTGTGCCCAACTTTAGTACAGGTTCGGGCATTATTGAAGCCTCTAACGGCGAGTATGTTAAATATGATAAGGGGAAGCTCCTCTCTGCGGGTACTCAGGATAGTACACTTGTGGCCAAACAGACCATCCCGATCGATTCGGTTAGCACTACACCGATTAATGGTGCAGCTATTTACGGGAATGAAGCCCTTACCTATACTGTTTTAAACATTGGAAAGCACATCGAAAAATATGGAACTGTTGCCACTGCACCTTACTATAACTTTTACCAATTCCTGTTTAACAGTGTACTCTACAATAAAACAACCGGCGCAATAACAGGCTTAACCGATGGGGTGAATTATACCATTCTTATTCCAACAAATGCCGCTATTGTACTGGCAGTAAAAGCGGGTTTACTGCCCGGTAATGTAACCACGGGGGTGCCCAACTTTACATCGGCCGATGGGGTGGATATTACCAAGGTAAATAAGTTTATCCAATACCATATTATCAATAAAAGTACGGTGGTAAGCGATGGGCAAAAAATTGGGGAATTCGAATCGCTGTTAAAGAATGATGCCGGTGATGCGGCCAAGATCAACGTTACCATCAATACCGTAAACTCACTGATGTTAAGAGATGTAACCGGTACTACGGTTAATGTGAACCTGGGACCAACCGACATGAGCAATGTGCTCTCTAACCGGGCGGTTATTCACCAAATCAATTCTTATTTAAAATATCAATTCTAACCAAAATGACTAAAATATATACATATAGTACTTTTATTTTACTGTGCTGTTTGTTGCTCTCATCTGTAACCCGTGCGCAACAGATTAACTATGTAAAAGGAAAGGTAATCGATAAGAAAGATAAACAGCCTATTATCGGGGCCTCGGTGGTATTGGTTGATAAAGACCGCAGGGTGGTGAAAGGTGTTTCGACCGATATTGACGGAAATTATTCGTTGCCTGTTGCCGATAAAACCTACCGCATTACCGTTTCTTATATCGGTTATAAATCTACCGCACCAATTGCAATCGATAAGGCCACAATTAATTTTCAGTTAGAGGCATCTGATAACCAAATGGATGAAGTGCAGATTGTTTCCAGGGCAAAAACAGATAATGGTAGCGGGATGAGCATTGATAAACGGGATCAGACCTCGGCAATCGGTACCATTAACGCCAAAGAACTGGAAGATATGCAGGCCGCATCAATCGATCAGGCCCTGCAGGGGCGTTTGGCCGGTTTAGATATTGCGGCAACCAGTGGTGATCCGGGGGCACCCATGCAGATCAGGATCCGCGGTACCTCTTCAATTAACGGTGCTGTAGATCCGCTGATTGTAGTAGATGGCATGCCTTACGACATTACCATTCCGTCCGATTTTAACTTTGCCACATCCGACGAAAATAACTATGGTCAGTTATTAAACATTGCCCCATCCGATATTAAGGATATCAGTGTGTTAAAAGATGCTGCCGCAACTGCCATCTGGGGCTCACGCGCTGCAAACGGCGTTTTGGTTATCAATACCAAAAGGGGAACAATGGGGCCGCCCACCATTTCTTATAATTTCAAGGGATCCTATTCGAAACAGCCAAGTGCGATCCCGATGTTAAACGGAAATCAATATTCTTCTTTGATTCTGGAAGAGTTTTATAACGCGGGCAGGCAGTTTTCTACTTCCGATTTTGCCAAGCAGTTCCAGTACGACCGTAACGATCCTTATAATTATTACAATTACAGCAACAACACCGACTGGCTCGAATCGATCACGCGGATCGGTTATTTGCAGGATCATAACCTTTCTATTTCCGGTGGTGGGGAGAAAGCAAAATACCGGGCTTCGGTGAATTATTTTAACCAGAACGGTACCACAAAAGGAACCAGTTTGGGCCGTTTAAGTGCCAGGGTAAACTTAGATTATGTAGTTTCGAACAAAATCCGTTTCAGTGCCGATATTGCCTACACGCATATCGATAACCAAAATTTATACACGGCAGGGGTAAGGGATGTTGCCTACACTAAAATGCCCAACCAGGCCATTTATGAGTACGATGAGTATGGTAATTTAACCTCAAACTATTTCAGTCCGGCAAACACCGCCCAGGGAAGTTTTATTTACGATTTTACGAAATCTAAAATAACAGGTACTTATAACCCCCTGGCCATGGCTATGGCGGCCAGCAATCAGCAACTGGGCGAAAGGGTGATCCCTAAATTCGGTCTGCAGTACCAGATTATTCCCGATAGGTTAAGGTTAAATGCCAATTTCCAGGCAGATATCAACAACACAAAGGTGAAAACCTTTTTACCTCAGATTGCCACGGGCCGGCCGTTTTCGGAGCCTGTAGTAAATTTTGCAGGCGATTCTGACGGTGATGCCTTTACCATGGCTACCAACATTACCCTGGCCTACACCCCGCAGTTGGGTAAAAAACACGATTTAATTGCTTTTGCGAGGTTCGATAGCAACGATAGCCGCAGAACGGGCCAAGGGATGTTTGCTACCAATACGGCTTCTTCCTACCTGGCCGATCCATCAATTGATGGCCGCACCAACTAGGTTGGGTCTGCTTATTCTTCTTTTGCGCAAAGCCGTTCGGTGGGTTTACTGTTAAATGCACAGTATAAATTTTTAGACCGCTATATTTTTAATGCAGGGATCAGGGGTGATGGAAACTCCAAATTCGGTCCCAATAACCGCTATGGTTTATTTCCGTCGGCCTCTGTGCGCTGGCGGGTTTCGGGCGAACCTTTTATGCAAAGGGCGGCTAAATATATTGATGATTTAAGTTTTAGGGCCAGTTACGGTGTGGTGGGTAATGCCCCGCGTAACGATTATTCGTACCTCAATATGTACCAAAACTACGGTTTCAGCTATTTAGGGTCTTCGGGTGTTTACCCAACCAACATCGAACTGTCTGATTTACGCTGGGAAAAAGTTGCCCAATCCAATGTGGGTTTAACCATCGTTTTACTGAAAAACCGCTTAAATATGGATCTTGATGTTTACCGCAAACGTACCACCGATCTTTTTTATCCAGGTATTGCCATCCCAACATACAACGGCTACTCAGGGGTAGATATGAACGTGGGTACGATGGATAACCAGGGCTGGGAGTTCAGTTTAAACTATACGCCGGTGAGAAGCCAGAAACTGCGTGTCGATTTTTCATTCAACATCTCGCACAACGAAAACATTATCCGCGAAATAGATCCGCTTTATCCAAGAGAAAATAACGGAAAAATAACAAATAACAATGTTTTTAAGGTTTATATACAAGAAAATAACCCTTTTGGTTCATTTTATGGCTTTAAATATAAAGGGGTTTACAAGGATCTAAATTCCACTGTGGCACTTGATGAAAACGGCAGCCAGATTGTTGGCCCTAACGGGCAAAAAGTGTACATGCGTTTTGCTTATCCATCGGTTGATTATGTTTTTCAGCCCGGCGATGCCATGTACGAAGATATTAACCACGATGGTAATATCGATTACAAAGATATTGTGTATCTGGGTAATGGTAACCCAAATTTAACCGGGGGCTTTGGTACAGCAGTTACCATCAACGGCAATATCCGTTTTGGGGCAAACTTTAGTTACCGTACCGGTTATCAGATCATCAACGGCACCAAAATTAATACCACCAGTATGTACGGTTTTAATAACCAGAGTACAGCTGTATTGCGCCGCTGGAAAACAGAGGGCGATATCACCGATATCCCACGTGCCACCTATGCTACAGGTTATAACTTTTTAGGATCTGATAGGTATGTGGAAGATGGCTCGTACCTGCGTTTAAGAAGCATTACCCTCAAATACGATTTTAATAAAAACATGTTAAAACGATTGGGTATAAAAGCATTAAGCGCCAATGTAATGGTTGAGAATGTGCTCACGTTTACCAAATATACAGGCCAGGATCCAGAGGTTCCGGTAAAACTGACCGCTTTCTCTACCGTGATCGATAACTCTACCACACCTCCAATCAAAACAATTACCCTTGGTTTAACTGCAAATTTCTAATCAGCGATAAAATGAAAAAAATTATATATAGTTTAGGTATAGTCGTGATGCTGGTCATGGGTAGCTCATGTAAGAAATGGCTGGATACACAGCCCCGCGATGGAATTACCAGACAGGGATTTTGGAAAACCAAAGAAGATATACAGGCGGCAGTTTCGGGCTGTTATGCCTCTTTACTGGCCCCGCCGCCAGGGGTAAACGATAAAGCCCTGACCGAATATTTATTCATGTTCGGCGAAATGCGTGCCGATATGATCGATGCAGGTCCGGGTATTACCAACGAAGAAAAAGACATTTTTGATGTAAACATTGTAGAAAGTAACTCGGTAAGCCGCTGGTCGGCATTTTACCGCACCATCAATTTCTGCAATACCGTGCTCGATTATGCCCCGGCAGTTAAAGATGTTGATCCGACACTGAGCACCGAGCAGCTAAATGCCTACTTAAGCGAAGTACTGGCCTTGCGGAGTATGATGTATTTTAACCTGGTTAAAACTTTCAGGGATGTTCCATTAAAGTTAACCTCTACCTCAAAAGATACCGATTTACAGGATCTGCCAAAAACTTCAGGTGCGGATATCTTAAACCAGATTGTGGCCGACCTGAAAAAAGCAGAAGCAGGTGCGGTTACCACATATGGCAGCACAGTGAATGATAAAGGCAGGGTAACCAAATTTACGGTAAATGCAATTTTAGCTGATGTATACCTGTGGATGGACAATTATAGTGCCTGCCTAACAGAATGCAATAAAATCATCAGTTCGCAGCGTTATGCCATGCAATCGGCAGGTTCATCCTGGTATTTTAATGTTTTTTATAACGGAAGCTCAACCGAAACCATTTTTGAGTTTAACAATAGCAATTCGGTTAACAATGTTTTTTATAACCTGTTAATCCAGGCTAAAAAGCGCTTTATTGCTTCAGCCTATGTAGCCAGCGATGTGTATATGCCCGATGAAGTAGATCCCGACCGGTTTTATGATATCCGGGGCGACGTATTTTACCGCAATTCCGATTTCAGCATTGTGAAATGGGGCACTGAAAACCCTTCGTTTGTAAACTGGCAGGCTTACCGCATTACCGATATCATGCTTATGAAAGCCGAAGCACTGGCCCAAACCAATGCCGGTACCGAAGCACTGGCCCTGATAAACGAAATCAGGCTGAAAAGAAACGCGGTTACCGCCACGGCACAAACCCCCGATGTAGAAGATAAAGACGGGATCTGTGATTATATCCTGGCAGAACGTTCGCGCGAATTTGCTTTTGAAGGCAAGCGCTGGTTCGATATCCTGCGTATGGCCAAACGCGATAACTACAGAAGGTTAGACCTGTTGATCAATATTATTTCGCAAACCGTATCGCCGGCACTACAGCAATCGGCCATTGTTAAGTTTCGGGATATCAACAGCCATTACTTCCCTATTTACGAGGCAGAACTTTTTGCCGATCCAAAACTGGTTCAAAATCCATTTTACACCAAATAAAATATAACATGATGAAAAGTAACTTAAATGTCCGCAACATAACCATCGCAATGGTTGTATTCGCTTTTGCTTTTGTGTTTATTAATGCTTGTAAAAGAGAACAATATACTTTGGCCACTACTGATGATGTAAACATTACCGGCTACCTGGAAAGGTATCCAGATCAGTTTTCGTTAATGAAACAGGTAATAGACCGCTCAGGAACCACGGGTTTTTTAGGCGCGTACGGTAAATACACCCTGTTTACGCCAAATAATACCGCCATAACAGAATGGCTTAAAAGCAAGGGCAAAGCGGCTGTTAGCGATTTAACTGTAGCAGAAGCCAAAGATATGGTGAAGTTTCATTTGCTGCCCGATACCATTGCAACCAATAAATTTACAGATGGAAAACTGGCGCAGATTACGCTTTATGGCCAGTATTTACAAACCGGGGCCACCAACCAGGCTGGGGTAAGCAGTTATATTGTAAATAAAATAGCCAAAATTACCAAGTCGAACATCCGGGTAGGCAATGGCATTATTCATGTTTTAGACCATGTTTTGATTCCTGCAACTTTAACCGTATCCAAAAGTATCGAAAGCAATCCCCGGTATACCTTTTTTACCCAGGCTTTAAAAGAAACAGGTTTTTACGATTCGCTAAATATTGATGGAGCTGCGGCAAAAGATACTACAAGAAGGTTTCAGACCATCATTTTAGAGTCCGATTCGGCCTTAAAAGCAGCCGGATATGCCACTTATGCCAGCTTTAAAAGCCGGTATTCGAAAACAGGAAATCCCCAAAGCCATGCCGATAGCTTATGGTTGTATATGGCCTATCATATTTCTACAGGTCCAACGTATACACCCGATATCATTACATCGCCTGCAATTTATACCCTGGCACCAAAAGAAATTGTAACCACTAAATTTTCAGGCCAGTCTATCCTGTTAAATGAAGATGAGTTTAACGGAAAAATAGAGCCTGGTGTAGAAATTAACCGGACCTATAGCGATGTAACGGCAGCAAACGGGGTGCTTCACGAAGTGAAAAAGCCTTTTAGCATCAAGGTGCGTGTACAATCGGCAGTTTATTTTGATGTTGCCGATCAGCCCGAACTACGGGCAAATGCAAAATGGCGGGGCGCATCGGCAGCCAGTATCGATCTGGTGGCCAACGGGGCCAGTTTGCTTAGTGGCATGACTTTGAACCGTTACACCGGTCAGCTGCCGTTCTATTCGTACGTAACCGTTCCAGATGCCAAGAGGATGTACAACAACAATGACAACATTACTGTAGCGATGGGAACAAACACTGCAAGGACGCAGATTATCGAGTTCAGGAGCCCGATGTTGGTTAAGGGAAAGTATAAAATATGGATCTGTTACGCACAGCAGAGTACGGTTGGTCCGGTTTGCCAGGTCGGGGTAGATGTAGGCCGTCCGGGCGAACAGATTTTGCCCAACCTGGTCGATTTTAGGCAAACCCTTACTTCATCGGGTGTAAACACTACTGCTGCTGCGGCCTTGCCATCGTCTGACCCTTTAATGTTGACCAATGGTTTTAAACGTTACATGGCCACCACTACCGATGTTAACCCTGATGGTACAAAAGGAACGCAACCGAACAGCAGTTCGAACTGGGAGTTAATGGTTGGGCGCCTGGCCGGAACTGCCGATATACAAACTACCGACAGGCACTGGATCAGGTTAACCAGCATCGGCACCAACGCAGGTTCATCTACGAGCTGCTGGATAGATATGATCCATTTTATACCGGTTGATGCAGATCAGAATTATCCGCGGTTTTCGATTTCAGGGGCCCAGTTTAAAAGACCATAAAGCAAAGCGCCGGGAATTTTAACCGGCATTTTGTACATTTTTTATACCATTTATAATATTCTAAATGAAAAAATATATATCCCATGCCTTTCTGCTTTTAAGCATTTTTATAGGATTAAACTCCTGCAAAGATGCGATGGAGGAGCATACACAGGTAGTTAACGTTGATAATACGGTTGATCTATTTGAAAAAATTGCTGCTCAGCCAAATCTGAGTAAGTTTAGCGACTATATCAAAAGCACCGGTTACGATAAAATCCTTACTTCTTCGCAAAATTATACCGTTTGGGCACCTACCAATGATGCTTTGGCCACATTAGATGCAGCTATTGTTTCAGACCCGATGAAACTGAAAGATTATGTAGGCAACCACATTGCATTAACTTCGGTTGTTGCCCCTAAAACAGCAAGCGATACTTTACGCGTGGTTTTGCTGAATAAAAAGTATGCCACCCTAATTGGCGATAAGTACGAGGAGGCCAGTGTTTTAGGAGCCGGTAAATTTGTTAAAAATGGTGCACTGTATAGCATTGATAAGGCGGTTGCCACAAAACAGAACATATGGGAGTATATGTTGAGCAGTACTGATGCACCTTTGCAAACCAGTTATATCAGTAGCATTTCTACACAGGTTATCGATTCGGCCAACGCCACTATAATTGGATACAACAGTACCGGTACACCAATTTTTGCACCAAACCCGCCAATGGTATCCCGAAATGCGTACTGGACCAACGTTGCCGATTTAAGAACCGAAAGCCAGCAGTATACTTTTTTTATGCTGCCCGATGCACTGTACAACAGTGAGGCAGCTAAATTAAGCCCATATTTTGCCGGGGCCGATAAATTTACCCTGGTTAGGGATTTAACGGTAAAAGGTTTATACACGATTGATAAGTTGCCCGACACGCTGCTTTCGACAAGGGGAGTTAAAATTCCGGTTGCTAAATCAGCCATTGTAAAATCGTACCGCGCCAGTAATGGTATGGTATATATAATGAACGCGCTTCCTTTTCGGTTAAAAGATAAGGTGCCTGTTTTTAAAATTGAAGGCGAAACACCACTTTCTTTCCGGGCAGATAGAACTGCCAATACATTTTACAGGCTAAAGTTGGATAATGCAGGCATTCAGTACCGCGATATTGAAGTGTACAACCATGCTTTTGCCGAATTTTACATCCGGTATTTTAAAACTGCAGTGCCTTTTGTTAAGTACAAGGTATATGCCAGGGCCATTTCGGGTGCAGCCGGCGATGCGCAGGTGGCCAGTTTTACCCAGCGCTACTTTATCTACAACCCTTTAACTTCTACTGTAGATGTACCCGTTTACGATCTTTTTGCCACCCAAACCGTAACCCCTTTAAATTATAGTGAGGTTTATTTGGGCGATTATACGCCCAAACAGTATGGAACATTGGATTTGAGGCTTACGGCCGCAAACAGTACCGCTGTAAATGTAAATACGCTCATACTAGATTATTTGAGGTTCGAACCTGTGCTTCCTTAATTCAATAATCCTTACTCAAAAAAAGACTATGCATAATTTTACCATTATAAAAAGAGGATTTTCGCTGGCACTGTTCGGGCTTATGCTTTCGGCGGTGGCATTTGCCCAGCAAACCGATACCAGCCAGTACAGTACCGATACCACCACTGTAAAAGTGAAACAGAAGAAACTGGTGGGCCAGCGGATTAACGGAACCGTTGCAGACGGTTACACCAATAAGCCCCTTACAGGAGTTAAACTTACCGTTGCCGATTTTTCGGGTACTTTAACCGATGATAAAGGGAAATTTACCCTCATTGTACCCAATTATAATGCCACCATTTTAATCAGTATGAATGGCTACCATACCAAATTATTACCGGTGCACAAAGGGAAACTGGCTACCATAAAAATTTATCCAACCAATTATGCTTCTGTGTTTACCGAAGTGGTATTGCCCTCGGGCACGCAGAATATTGCGCGTTCGGCATCTGCCATAGGCACGGTAAACCCACAGGGCGGATGGAATGTAAATTCGGAAACCCCCGATAGCTACCTGCAGGGACGTATGGCCGGTGTAAATGCCATCAGGAGATCGGGTACACCAGGTATTGGTGCCGATATTTTTGTGCGCGGTTTTACTTCCCTTTATGCTACAAACCAACCGCTATATGTAGTGGATGGAATGATATTCGATGCCAATGCTTATGGTACCTCGTTAACCACAGGCCATAGAAACAACCCCTTACAATACATTGATGTGCGCGATATAGAAAGTATAAGTTTAATTAAAGATGCCGCCGCTGCTGCCGTTTACGGCACCAAAGCCGCCAACGGCGTAATGGTTATTACCACCAACCATGCACACGATCTGGCTACGCAAATCGATTTCTCGGCCTATAGCAGCATCAACTTGCAGCCACGTAGTCTTGCCGTAATGAATGGCGGGGATTTCCGTACCTACCTGTCTGATATTTTAAAAAGCAGGGGATTAAGCAGCGGGGCAATTGCAGCATTACCTTATATGAACGATGATCCAAACCCCCTAAGTAATCCAACTTATCCCATGTACCACCAAAATACCGACTGGCAGAAAGAAGTATTTAAGAGAACCTTTGATCAGAGTTATTTTTTAAAGGTAAGCGGGGGCGATAACATTGCAAAATATGCGCTATCGGCAGGCTATTCTAAAGATAAAGGGGTAATCGATTCTACCAACAATACGAAATACACCATGCGCTTTAACAGCGATTTAAATTTAACCAAAAAATTAACCGCCAATACCAACCTTTCGTTTAGCTATACCGAACAGACCTTAAAAGACCAGGGCATTTCGGCGCGTACCAACCCCATGTTCATTGCTTTGGTAAAAGCGCCTTTTCTGGCCAAAAATGAAATCAGCGCAAATGGTGCCGTTTCGCCAAACCTGGCCGAATCTGATACGCTGGGGGTAAGTAATCCGAGGGCATTGATCGAAAAAGGCCTGAACCAGAAAAAAGCCTACCGTTTTTTCGGGAATATCAATTTCGATTACCAGTTTAACAAATCGTTTAAGGTATCCAACTTAACGGGCATTACTTACGATAAAACACAGGAAACCCTGTTTATACCCCGTAAGGGCGTAACCAACGAGGTATTGCCTACCACAATCGGCGATAGTAAACTGGGCTCGCAGGTAATCAGGTACGCCAATGTTTTTAACGATCTCCATTTTACCTTCGATAAAAGCTTTGCCACTAATCACAACCTGCACCTTACGCTGGGCACCCGTTATTCGCAAAACGAAAGCGAACAGGATTATGCCATTGGCTATAACTCTGCAACTGATGTGCTGATCAGCATTGGCAACAGTAACGCCTCGCTAAGGTATTTTGGCGGCGATATTGGCAAGTGGAGTTCGTTAAACAGTTACTTTACCACCGATTACAGTTATAAGGACAAGTATTACCTGAGTTTAGCCATGGCTGTTGATGCCTCATCACGTTTCGGCCGTAAAGATATTTCTTCTGACCTACGTTATGTAGGTGGTTATGGCCTGGACATACTCGGTGGAAAAACTGCTGTGCTACCAGCAATAAGCGGTGCCTGGTTAATTTCTTCTGAAGATTTTATGAAAAGCCTTAAAGATGTAGATCTGCTAAAACTGCGCATGAGCTACGGTTTGGTAGGTAATGATGATATTGGCAATTATAACAACAGGCAATACTACGTATCACAAAACCTGCTCGGACTGCAGGGGCTGGTACGGGGCAATATTGCCAATCCAAATATCCAATGGGAGAGCATCGCCAAATTTAATACCGGTGTAGACGCTTCCTTTTTTAACGAACGTTTAAGTTTAAGCCTCGATTATTATGTGCATACCACCAGTAAAATGTTAAGCTATGTACCGGTTAGTGCCATTGGCGGGATCGATTCTTTTATCGATAACCAGGGCAGCATGCAAACCACGGGTTTAGATTTTGGCTTAAATGCCCGTATCCTCAACAAAACACTTAAATGGGACCTTGGCATTAATCTGGGTACCTATAAAAATAAAATACAAAGCTTACCGAACAACACCGATATTTTAACCGCTTATGCAAACGGGACTTATATCACCAGTAAAGGCCAGGCGGCCAACCTGTTTTACGGCCAGCGCACCAATGGTGTTTATGCAACCGATGCCGAAGCAGCGGCAGCAGGTTTATCGATCATTAACAGTGCAGGTGTAAAGGTACCTTTTAAGGGAGGTGATATGCGGTTTATCGATACCAATGGCGATAAAATTATCAATGGCTCCGACCGCGTGGTGATCGGTAACCCAAATCCCGATCTTTTTGGCAGCTTCAACAATAGTTTTGCTTATAAAAACTGGTCGCTTGATGTGCTGGTATCGTTTGTATTGGGCAACAACATTTACAATTATACCCGCGCCATGTTAGAGTCAGGCAGTAATTACTACAACCAAACGGATGCCATGAGAAACCGCTGGAGGGGCGAGGGCCAGCTAACCAATGTGCCTAAAGCTGCCTATGGCGACCCAATGGGAAATGCCCAGTTTTCTGACCGTTGGATTGAAGACGGATCATATTTACGCTTGCGTACAGTTAATTTGAGCTACAATGTGCCTTTAAAAATCAAAGCAATTAAGTATGCCAAAATTTATGCAACAGGAAATAACTTATTTACCCTAACCAATTATTTAGGCTACGACCCCGAGTTTAGTGCCACTGGAAGCATTTTTACGCAGGGTGTAGATACCACGCTCGAGCCACAGTTCAGATCGGTACAGCTGGGCGTTAGAATTGGCTTATAATTAATCATGTATAAAAAGATGAAGATGGATTTTAATAAAAAAGTTATTGCCCTTTTAGCAGTAGCCCTGCTTGCAACAGGTTCATGGTCGTGCAAAAAGATTACAGATGAGGCACCACTCGATAAATTGGATATCACCAATGCCTATCGCAATTCTACCGATGCCGATGCGGCTGTAATTGGTATTTATGGACAGTTTTTAGGACTGCAAAAGCTTTATATACTACAAAATGAGCTCAGGGCAGATTTGGTTGATGTTACCGCCAATGCCGATCCGTATTTAAAACAGCTCGCTAACCATACCACCACAAAAGATAATCCCTATGCCGATCCACGCCCGTATTATAAGGTTATTTTAAACTGTAACGATGTGCTTAAAAACTTTAAGCTCATGGTTGACGACCACCGTATGAGCGTTGATGATTTTAACAAGCATTATTCTGATATCGGTGCATTGCGCAGCTGGATTTATCTTCAGTTGGGCATCCAGTATGGCAGTGTGCCCTACATTACCGATCCGGTTGAAAATGTGGAAGATGTAAAGAATTTAAGCACTTTTCCGAGGATCTCTTTTGATGAACTGCTAACCAGGCTGATCGATTTTACTGAAAAGCTGCCATACAAGGAAGTGTATGCCTATCCGGCCGGGAACCCGCTGGTAATTACCATCGATGGGAACAATACCAACAAATTATTTATCTGTAAACCATTTGTTCTGGGCGATCTGTACCTATGGAAAAATAATTATGTAAAAGCTGCCGAGAATTATGAAAAGATTATGGATGTGGAGAACAACAACAGCAACATCAATATTTCTTATAATGCTTACAAAATTGTTTACTATCTATCTGCAGATTATAATGACCAATCGGTACGTTACGGGCGGTCGCAGGATGAGAGCACTTTGCTAACTGATGCCGGCTGGAGAACGATCTTTTCTGCACCGAACACGGCAAATGTTTGGAACATGGAGTTTTTGTGGGGCATACCTTACAATGCCAGTTATAAACCGGGCAACCCGATGATCGAAGTTTGCTCTTCAACTTTTGGAAAATACCTCATTAAACCTTCGCAGGCGGCCATCGATAACTGGAATGCACAACGGCAGTACAATGGCATTCCTTATGATGCGAGGGGAAAATTATCATATGGTACCTCGGCTTCAGGACCATTTATAACCAAATTAACGGATAACATTATTCCAACAAGTGATTTTTACAAGGGAGGGAAATGGGGCATTTATCGTGCTGCACTGCTACACCTGCGCTTCTCTGAAGCGGCCAACCGCGATGGCAAAGGCAAACTGGGATGGGCTCTTTTAAATATTGGTATTGCCAATACTTTTTACAACGGTACCCGAAGTTCTTCAGGTAGTCCGGCGCCGGTTTCTTTTGACGAGATTAATACCATGCAAACGCCCTATGCAGCACCGTTTTATTTTGATGCCAGAAACAATAACGACTACAAAAACCCATGGTACCGCAATACAGGAATCCGCAACAGGGCGGGCGTTACAGCTTTAGATGTCAGCTTTCAGAATGATATGGTTGGTTTGGAAGGGAAATTAATTGATGAGGCTGCGCTCGAACTGGCATTTGAAGGTAACCGCTGGCCCGATTTATTGCGCATTGCCCGGAGGCAGAACAATCCAGCTTTCCTGGCAGAAAGGGTATACCAAAAACTATTAAAAGATGGAGACCCGGCTGCTTCTGCAGCAAGAGCTAAACTGATGGACCCCAGCAACTGGTATTTACCTTTTGATTGGAAATAGGGAGAATAAAAATTATTAACTACGGTCCATGGGCTCGTCATTGCGAAGCCGATTTTTCATCGGATGAAGCAATCTTTCTTGTTTTATATGATAAGCTCTTAGCTAGAAAGATTGCTTCACGCCCATGCAATCCCTGAGCTTCGGTCCGCAATTGCGATTGATTTTTAGTGTCTGTTAAAGGTAAAGCAGCGCAGTTGGGAACCCATGCAGTCTTCTGCGAAGCAGAATGTATTTAATAGATTTCTCCATTCCGCAACCGATGAAAAATCGGTCAGCTCCAGTCGAAAGGACGATCCGTTTTTTATTTTGCTTCCCGCCTATGCAAAAAATAGGGCCATTTATGGTTAATTCCAACCTCTTTTGTTTCCTTAAGCAGGATACCGCAGGATGCGGTTTCGAAAAGCTTTGTTCATCTTTATAAAATCGAGTAATCAATCTGTTTAACCAAATATACGTGCTTTAATACAGGCATTGCCTAACCATGAAAAAACTAATCCTATTCACTTTTTTTGCCATTATTGGCTTAAATGCAATCGCACAAAACTATGTAGTTACCAGGTTTGGTGCAGGTACTGATAGTACAAAACTGAGTACCAAAGCCATTCAAAATGCCATAGATATGGCCTATAAAAAGGGAGGGGGCACAATTGTGATTCCTAAAGGGGTTTACCTTAGCGGCGCATTGTTTTTCAAAGCCAAAACGAAATTGCTCCTGGAGCAGGGCGCGGTACTAAAAGGCTCCAATCAGATTAAAGATTATCCCTTTATCCCCTCACGCATGGAGGGCCGAAGCCTTAAATATTATGCCGCGCTCATTAATGCAACCAAAGTAGATGGTTTTAGCATCTCGGGCCCCGGTGCAATTGATGGAAACGGACTGGAATTCTGGAAAACATTTTGGTTTTATCGCGATTCGGTTAAAAAATTAGGACGAGAATCTACAAACCTCGAAGTAAGCCGGCCGCGTTTACTCTTTATCTGGGGCTGTAACAACGTTACTATTAAAGGGGTAAAGCTGCGTAATTCGGGTTTCTGGACTACCCATTTGTATCAGTGCAATAACGTACTGATCGAAAATTGCGATATCCGTTCGCCATTCCGTCCGGTTAAAGCGCCCAGCACCGATGGGATAGATATTGATGTTTGTAAAAAAGTGACCATCAGAAACTGCTATATTTCGGTAAATGATGATGCCATTTGCATTAAGGGAGGCAAGGGGCCGGATGCACAAAAACTGCCCGAAAATGGTATCGTAGAAGATGTTTTAATCGAAAACTGTACCATTGGCGAAGCCCATGCCACGCTAACCATGGGAAGCGAATGCATCCATGCACGCAACATTACCATGCGCAACTGTATCGTGAATAATAACTGCCCGGTTTTAAAGATGAAAATGAGGGGCGATACCTTTCAGCTGTACGAAAATATTACAGTGGAAAACATTACGGGGAAATGCGGATCGATTATCGACCTAAACCCATGGAAACAATTTTTTGATCTGGCAGGCAGTACCGCAAAACCATTTGGTACCATCAGAAACATTAAATTAACGAACATTAAAGTAGAGGCCAATAAATTTGGCGAAATGGACGGCAATCCCGACGATAAAGTATCGGCTTTTCTTTTTAAGGATTTAGAAGTAAACACCAAAACACCTTTCCTGAAAAACAGGTATGAGGACGTTAAAATTGATCATGTAATGGTAAATGGAGCTCCACTGGTTGTTAAACCTTAGTTCAGGGTTAAAATAGCTCGGGCGATGGGGCAAAAAGCTAGGAGGTCGGTTCAAAAAGCTCCGATAACGGATCGGATCACTCCGGTGATGGTGCAATAAGCTCCGGTAAGGGTGCAAAAAGCTCCGATAACGGTTCAAAAAGCTCTGATAATGGAGCAAAAAGCTCCGATGTCCTCGCTAAAAGAACCAATATCCTCTATAATAGGTCCGTTGAGATTGCTGAATTTTGCATTTATTCAATAAATGATGTTATATATGAGGTTTTACCTTGTTGTTGGAGTTTTTTAGCTGAAATCATAGCGCATTAGCAATTGTTCCTGCTAAATTTCTGTTCTAATAAAAAAAAATCTTATTTTAGCTGGTATAAATTAACAACGCTCATCATCATGTTTAAAGCTGTTTTTTCTTTTAACGGCCGTATTCGTAGAACAGAATACGCCCTAACCCGAATTCTTGTTGTTTTCTTAGTCCTGGTTATTTCGGCTGCTGCAGAAACCAAGGGAGCCGAAGCCATTGGTTTATTGATTTTGCTTCCGTTATATATCCATATTGCACAGGCGGTTAAACGCTGCCACGACAGGGGCAATCCGGGCTGGTGGATGCTTATCCCTTTTTATGATTTTATCTTATTTTTTGGTGCAGGCGATTATGGTCCAAATGAGTATGGCGAAAATCCTAAGGGAGAGGGCAATGAAGAAGATCCTTTTGCCACAGATTTTAAACCAGAGGCCGATTTTCAAATATCTAATGGGCAGATACCGGGCAAGGAGATTTAATTTAGGGGTATTTTAGTGAAACCAGCAGGTTTTAACTGATGAAAAGGTATTCGATTATGAAACATTAATGATCGCTGATATCGGTCATTATTGCGGGGAAAATAGATTCCTTCAGCTCGCTCAGGCCGGGCTCCGCTCAGACAAACAAGCACGCCTTACTGTTATTATAACCATAAAAACTATTTTTTTTGGAAAGCAAAACCTGTAGAAATTGGGATAAAGCAGTCCCGCACTGCGTTTCAAATCCTCAGCCTCATGCTTCGGCCTGCGGGTTTTACACTGCGTTCGGGTTTAGGTGGCAGAGCAAACGGTACTATCTGGAGCTGTAAGGTACATCATTAACGCCTTTGCCAGAACAGGCTTAGCTCCATGCTTGCGCTCGTTTCCAAACAAATGCATAAATAATTATACGATAAACTATTCAGCGCTCGTTAGAAACGAGCGTGAGCGCTAGACTGACTGATCATTTATTTTTTAATAATCCATGTTTCTTGCACAGGCCAACATCATCCAAACCTGACAGGAGCGGGCACGGAACGCAGTGAAATAATGCGTATGGCGGGACTACAGCACCTATGAAACACAGCATGCTCATTTCCAAAACCTCTTCAAAATTCACTTTCATGCTTGCGCTCGTTTCCAAACGAGTGCATAAATAATTATACGATTATATCGTTTGTAAACGATAAACTATTTAGCGCTCGTTAGAAACGAGCGTGAACACTAATAAATTATCTTTCAGACTGACAGATTCCGCTTTCAATATGGATCCCCGCTATAGTCTTTGTGCTTTAGTCTTTCTGTTTCGCCTTTACCAATCAATTTTTAAAAATGATACGCCCTGCCTAGGCAATGAAAGTGTTATCTTATTTAGATCAAGCTTTTTTACGGGTTTACCGATCATTTTAAGCTGACCGGCTTTTTCGAGTTCGGCAATTTGTTTTGCATCAGGATTTTGTGGCGAACCCATTTTTTTCCACACCTCGTAGGCATTGCTGTTGTTGCAATCTATACGGTATTCGGTTAGGGTAGCCGATTTAACAGATAAGTTGTTCAGTGTAACTTCAACTGAGTCTTTTGTTCCTGTTTTATCCTCGTCGTGATAATTCCAGATCATCACTGCTGCGCTCTTCTGATCTTTGGTTGCCAATACGCCAATATCTGTTTGTGGCTTTCTGATGCTCGAATCTAAAACCGCATTTAAGCTGTACATCCGGTTGCTTTTGGCTTCCACACGGTTTCCTTTCATCATGCCAAACATCCTAAATACATTGAGTACAGGTTTATCCACACCATTGGTGGCTAAATCGCGAAAGCCTGCAAACCAGGGCTGGTTTTCGAACTCGAACGACCAGGTAACAGCGCCCTTCAGGTTAATCTTGTACAGATCTGTCAGCTCGTAAAGGCGTGCAAAAGAAGCGGCGGTATAGCTCGAATACATGGTGCCGTTGCGGTAGGCATTCTCCGGATTGGTGCTCATGCCACAGGCCGCACAGCCTTCGGGATCGGATTCACCAATTATTACAGGGATGTTTTTAAGCTGCCGATATTTGCTGATGATCTTATAATTGCCATCGATATTTCTGAGCTGCGTACGCACGTTCATTACCACCGTTCCGTTAACCACCCTCGGCGATCCTTTGGCATGGAAAAGAACGGCATCTAAAGGGGAACCGATTTTACCGGTTACATAATTGGTATCATTTAGGCAGTGTTTAATAAAGGCATCTAAATATTTGGTTCCGCCGCCGGTTACATTGGCACCGCCAATTTTAGCCGTAGGTAAAGCGCGTTTAAGTCCATCGGCAGCGTAATCGTAAAGTTTAAAGAATTCGGCCTGTGTGCCTTTCCAATAGGCACCATCTGGCTCGTTCCACACTTCCCAATACCAGCTTTCTACTTCGGCCCTGCCATAACGCGCTACGCTGTGTTTTACCCATTCGTACACCAGGTTGCCCCATTTTTTGTAATCCTTGGGCGGATAGGCCCAGCCGGTTAAAATTTCATCGTAACGGGCACCCGGTTTCCAATGGTGCTGGTAGGGGATGGGTTTGGTAGATAAGGCTTCGGGCATAAAGCCAATCTGCGCCAGGGGTTTCATCCCTCTTTTTACATAAGTATCGAAAATCTGATCTACAATTTTCCAGTTGTAAACCGGATTGCCCTTGGCATCTTCAGTGTAGGCATTGGTTGAGCCCCATTTTAAAGCAGGCGTGCCATCGCCGGATGTTAGTAAATTATGTGCCCGTACATAAACCGGCACAGGGCTGAGTTTCGAAATTTCGGTGAGCAGTTTCTGTCCATCTTTCATGTAGGTGTAATTCGGTTCATCGTAACCAAACCAGGCCCAAATGGGTTTCATAGGCGCAATGTTTTTGTCGAAATTTACCTGTACCTCCACTTTGTTTTGCACGTGCAATATCGAAACCAAAATAATGGTGTTAAAAAGTAGTAGAAAGGCTGTTTTGGATATATTCATGGTAAAATATTGATTAAGGTTGCTCAAAGATATCGGCTTCAATAATGCTCAATCCGCCTTTAAGTTTGGTTTCGGCACGGTCTATGCCATCATCCAGTTTCTTTCCGTTTACTTCTACACCCAATACAGCGTTTTCTTTTTCTTTGCCCGCGCCCAGCAATTCGATGGTTACGGTTTTACCCTTCGTTGCTTTGCAGGGAACTGTAAAATAACCGAGGCTGTTTTTACTGTCGCCTTTAAATACCTCTTTACCATCTACCGAAATGCGGAGCGGATAAATTTTGGTTCTAAAACCATTTAACTTTAAAGAAACTGCCGATACCGTACTTTCTTTTTCTAAAGTATATTTAATCCAGGCGGTATTTATCTTTCCGTCGTTTACCCAGTCGCTCAGTTCGTTATCATCAAAGCTGAGTTTGGCCTTATCATTATTTGCGCCAGCTTCTGCCGAAATAATTTTAATGCTTTTACGCTGTACGGTGTAAGAAGGCCCCGAGGGTGTTTCGCGTTTGCTCAGGTTCGATTTTAGACCATCTGCAGCTAAAGCCGTAGCCAAGCCATTTTCTACCTGAACGGCTAAGGTTTCTAAGTTGATTGATGCTGCTTTTAATCCATCGGCACTGGCGCTCAATATTATTTTACCTGGCTGGGTAAGCGATCTGATTAAAACGCGGTTTACGCCACACTCTACAGGCAATTGTTTCGATAAAATGTAGTTGTCTGGTCCCTGGGCTATTCCACCACGCCATTCTGCTGGCCCTGTAAGGGTAAAATTAACCATGTTTAAGGCAGTTGGGCATCTGTTTCCGTCTTTATCTACCACTTCTACTTGTACAAGGGCCACATCGGCACCATCTGCTTTAAAGCCTGAAGGGTTTTTAATGGCCGTAAGCTTAAGTGCTGCTGCATTGCCTGCTGTTTTTAATTGCGTTTCGGCCAGTTTTTTTCCTTCTGCGGTGTAGGATACGGCTTTTAACACACCTGCTTTAAAAGCTACATCATTAAAGGTAAATAAAAAACCATTGCTTTTTTTGCCGTAGCCCAAGGCTTTGTCATTTAAAAACAGGGCTACCTTATCACCTGCGGCCACCACATATATATTCTTTTTAACGCCTGCTTTATAATTCCAGTGACCGGTTAAATGGATGCCGGTGTTTTTTGCGTCAACCCAGCCGTTCCACATTACTTTATGGGCAAAAAAACCATCCTTCGGAATGCGCATGGCATCAACCTCGCCACTTCTGCGGTAGTTTTCTTCGCCGCGGTGGTGTGTGTTCGAATCGGAAAATATGATGTTTACCCCACCCGAACTTACCCTGGTTCCTGTTCCCGGGCGTTCTTCGTAGTATTCGTTCCAGCGGATTACATCTTCTATAGCCTGACTGTCGGTATTGCGGTTATAATCGCTGGCATCGGCATCCTTGTATTTGGGGCCAGCGCCATTTTTATGGAAGGGAGGCGAAAATTCGTCCCAGTATTTCCGTAAGGCCTCATCTCTGGAGTATTCCATAGACCATAGCGGTTTGGTGGCACTTTTGTTGATGTACAGCATTTCGCCGCCATATTCGGCCTCTGGGATGTCGAGCATCTCGCGCGAACCGATCGCCCTGCCTCCATTAGGATCGTACTGATCTCTGATGGCTTTCATTTCTTTCATGTGTTCGGCACTGATGGATTCGTTGCCACATTCGTAAAATAAAATACTAGGATTATTGCGGTTATAGATAATGGCATCCGTCATTACTGCTTTACGCTGGTCCCAACGGGTTCCGGTAACATCTTTTTCCGAATCTCCGGCAGGCATGGCCTGTATCAATCCCACACGGTCGCACGATTCGATATCCTGTTTCCAGGGGGTAATGTGCATCCAGCGCACCAGGTTCGCATTGCTTTCTACCATTAACTGGTTACTGTAATCGCTCAGCCATGGCGGTACCGATAAACCTATGGCAGGCCATTCGTTGCTGCTGCGCTGTGCATAGCCTTTCATCATTAAAACACGATCGTTTAAATACACCATGCCGTTTTTAAATTCTGCTTTTCTAAAACCCGTTTTAGTGCTCAGTTCGTCGATAACTGTTCCGTTTAGTTTAAGGCGCGAGGTAACGGTATATAGGTAACCGTAACCCCAGCTCCAGAAATGGAGGCCGCTGAGGGGCGATTGTGCGCTTAAAATTTTAGTTTCGCCAGGGTTAAGGTTTTGTGCCGCCGAACTGAAAGTTTTAATGGTTTTGCCATCGGCATCTTTAACTTCAACTTCGTAAGTAAGCATACTGGCCTGGCTGCTTTCGTTTTTTACTTCTGATTGTGAAACGATTATGGCCGATTTCTGACCGATATTAAAATCTTTTGCATAGATATAATTGCCTGTGGTTTTCAGGGTGGAGTTGAGGGGAAGGGTTTGGTAGATTTTACCCGTAATGTGGAGCTTAACATTTTTAGAAATGCCCCCATAGTTGGCATTGAAGTTTTTATCGTTCCATTGGTAGCCCGAATTGCTTGCTTTTTCGCGGTAGTTCCAGGCATTGTCTATTTTAACAGCAATCACATTGTCTTTATCATTGAGCAATCCGCTGATATCGAAGCCAAAGGCCATTACGCCATTTTCGTGCCTGCCGATAAACCTGCCGTTGAGGTAAAACTCGCCAGCCTGCCTAATGCCTTCAAATTCGAGAAAAATTTTGCTGTTCTGCTCGCCTGGCGAAACTTTAAAATGTTTGCGGTACCAGGCAATGCCGGTTGATAAATCTTCTATCGATTTTTTAAAAGCCTCATCTTCATTCCAGGCATGGGGCAAGGTAATGGCTTTCCAGTTGTTGTCGTTAAAATCAACCGATTCGGCAGCGGCTACATCGCCTACATAAAGCTTCCATCCGGGATTAAAGCTGTATGTTTTTCTTTGATTAATTTTGGGTTGCGCAGTAAGTACAAAAGGTAGGAGCGCAGCCATTAAAATGATGTAAATGTGTTTCATATACCTGGTTAGTGGTTGAGTTTGAGAGATAATTGTTTATCACGGTTGCAGGTAATTTCGCCGTTCAGGTACTCCAATTCTGCCAGTTGGATCACACTTCTTCTGGTAATTGCATTGTCGGTACCCTTATTTTCGGGCGTTCTGCCTGGGTGTGTGAAGTAATAAATATAAGCGCGGTCTCCGTTTACCACTACATCGGCATGTCCGCCCATTACGCCATCGTCGGTTCCTTTTCCTGGTTCCTGTAAAATATTTTTGGGCTGGCGTTTCCAGTTTAAAAGATCGCTGGATGAATAGATGCCCAAACCGTTCCAATTGTCTACCACCATCCAATAGGTGTTTTTCCAGTAGAAAACCTTTGGCCCTTCGCAACCTTTATCGCCAATGAGTTTTTTGTTGGCATCTTCCCAGTGGTACAGGTCCTTACTGTCGGCATAATAGATAGATTTGCCTGCCATTTCATTGTTGTAGTACATTCGCCAGCCCTGGTTATTGGGCAATTTAAATACACAGGCATCAATACAGCGGTCGGAGGCCAGGTTGAGTTTCGATTCGAATTTCCAGTTGATGAGGTTTTTACTGGTGAGGTGAACAATATAGCGGGGGTGGCGCCAGTCTTTAAAAACTCCGGGCACATAGGTTAAATACATGTGGTAAATCCCCTTGTTTTCGATTACTTCGGGTGCCCAGTGGGTGTAATCGGTTAAGCGGTATTGGATATCGCAGGTATCGCGGTACTTCCACTTTACGCCATCTATCGATTCGGCAATGCCGATACGCGTACCGTGTACCCAGCTTACCCCATCGAGGTTTTTAATATTGGCCCTGCGGTTGGTATAAAACATAAACCATTTTTTTTCGCCCTTGTTCCAGATCACTACCGGATCGGCTGCCCCATCGTAAACTGGGTCGGCATATAAAGGCTTAGTAACAGGTTGTACTTTATTGCTTTGAGCAAGGGTGTTTATCGCCAATAGCATTAAACAGGCAAGGAGGATTTTCTTCATCTCAATTGATTATGAAATGGAACTTTCTGCTCCGTTGGGAAATGAAACTCCATTTATAAAAAGGAAATATTTGGTTAAATAGTTTAAACGAGATTAACGTTTAAAATTGAGAGTGCCGTCCTGTTCTATCCTGCATAAACTGGGCTAAATAAATTACAATTTACTTTAAATGCATTTCTAACGTTTGAAATAATGATTAAAACCTTATTCAAGGTGGATATTATCGGTAACAATTGCAATACGGATCAAATTGGGTCTTAAAAAACTGCTGTAAAACAAAAAGAGCAATAAACCCGGAGGTAAATTGCTCTTTTTGTAAAGGATATCTGCTTACCAGCCTGGATTTTGCATGGCCTGTTTTTGTGCAGGGGTTAATGGAGATCCACCGCTCTTAATTACATCTAAGAAACTTTGCGGAATTGGACGCAGGTAATGTTTGCTTTCTGATGGTTTAGCTTCATCATTAAACGCGGCTGTACGGGCAACCAATGTTTTGGTACGCGCTAAATCTTCCCATCTCATTAATTCTCCCATTAATTCTCTCGATCGTTCGTTTAAAATAAAAGCAGTAAACTTATTTTCTTGAGAGGTGGCACCGACTTTATCATAAAATTCTTTATTAGAGTTAAAGATATCAGCTTCACTGTTTAAGTGCATGCTGCTAAGGGTAGCTGCTGTAGTGGTAGCTATATTGTTCGATTCGAAGTAGCTGTTTTTATCTGAGTAAGAAACGAAAGGAGCCGTATTTGCTGCCGGATTATTTTTATAAGAAATTCCACCATCTACATACGCTGCGCGGTTTTCGCCATCTTTGTAGGCCGCACGGTCTCTCACTTTGTTTAGATACGGTATGGCTTGTGCATACTGCCCCATCCGGCCATAAGCTTCGGCAGCAATTAGGTAGGTTTCTGCTAAGCGGGCCAAAATTCCATCACGCTGCCCAAACTGAGAGGCTACAGCATTTCTCGAACCATCCATAAATTTAGATAAGGCTACAAACTGGCTTACGCCATAATTTCCGTGGCCTCCTAAATAACCTTGCGGTTGACCAGCAAAGTACCTCACATACATACTGGGCTTGCGGCGGGCAATATCAGTAGGCAGTGCAGGGTTGGCATTGGCAACAGCAGGGGTATAACGGGTATCGCCAGCGTTGTTAACAATATAAAGGATAGATTCTTCGCCACCAGCAAATTTGGCTTTACCAACGAGGTCGGGGGTAGGAGCAGTCCCTGCTGTCCACAATGGTGCTCCAGCTGGGCGGTTACATAAATAACTTGTTTTAAAACTTTTCCAGAACCTCGAATCGTTTACCCGGTCGAATACATCCAAAGCGTAATCTGTAGAACGCATACGTTGGAATTCACGGTCGCCCGGAATATCGCGCTGCATGCCCGGTAAGTTTTGGTAAATGGATGGATAGTATAAGTGCACCTGGTTACCATAACGGCCTTGAGTAGCAGTATTACCCGAAAACTGCGCTGCCAAAATAATTTCCTTATTGGTTTCGTTGGCTCCATCAATGGTGGTAAAGTTCCATAAATCGCTGAAATTGGTAGCCAAAGTATGTTGACCGCTATTGATCACCAAATCGGCATATTTAACGGCATTCTGTAGATCTGCAGTTTTAGTATCACTATTCCATGCATTATTTATTTCACTGGCGCGGAATAAATAGGCTTTTGCCAAAAAGTGCGCTGCTGCCCATTTGGTAATCCTGCCGGTTTCGGTTACGGTTGCAGGTAAAAAGTTGTAAGCCTGGGTAAAATCCTGGATCACCTGTTCGTAAACTTCTTTCGCACTGTTCCTGCTAAATTCTTCCTGAATTAAATCCTGGGCTTCCAGCCTTAATGGTACGCCGCCATATTGTTTAACCAGTTTAAAATAATCAAAAGCACGCATAAAATAGCCTTCGCCTAAACGCGTATTTTTATTGGCTCCCTGATAGTATTGCGGTACGTTTTTGATGATGATGTTGGCAGAATTGATATTCTCGTACATGTTGTCCCAAACGCTTGCTACATCAGCATTTAGCGAGTTTAAGCTTGCATCGTAAGAATTCCACATTTGCTCAGTTCTATCTCCGCCAACGGTAAATTCGTCTACTCCATAATTGGCAGTTGTGTATGCCCAAGTGTAGTTAAAGTGGAATTTCAAACTTTGGTACATGCCTATGGTTAAACCATCAAGGCCATCAGTTGTAACAAAATCTGCTGTAGTACGGGCATTAACCACTTCCTCATCAAGGAAACTTTTTTTGCAGGAAGTAGGGAAAATCATTAATCCCCCTAATATTGCTGCACCCGATAATAAATTTATAATCTTCTTCATGATCAATTTCTTTAAATAGCGATTAAGGATTAAAGGCTAACGTTAACGCCAAATACAACGCCCCTGTTAAAAGTAGAAGTAACGGTATTGTTTGAGGCAATACCCGAATCTGGATCTACCCAACCAACGTTAGAATAAATTAAGCCTGGATTAATGGCCTGTGCATATACCCTTAATTTGGATAACGATAATTTTTTAGCAATACTTTCCGGGAAGTAATAACCCAAAGAAATATTCCTGATTTTAACAAAAGATCCATCCTGATAGTTCATCGAGCTCTTGTAAGGGTCGCCTGCTGCACTGCCATAATTTGGGGCAGGATAATCGTTTGTTGGATTGCTTGGTGTCCAATAATCAACCACACGCTGTGCAAAACGGCCTTGCAGCGATTCAGCACCTGTGGCGATCAAGAAATTATATCTGGCAACTATAAAAATAGAAAGATCGAAGTTTTTATAGTTGAAAGTGTTTGTTATACCACTTGTCCAGCTTGGGGTATAACTTCCCCGTATGGCCCTGTCATTGTTGGCATCTATTTTATAATCACCATTTAGATCTCTAACCCTGATGCTTCCTGGTTTAAAAGCACTTGCGGCTGGCAGGTTTGCATTAAATTTTGCCATTTCGGCTAAATCTTCCGGTGTGTTTTGCCAAATACCGTCTTTTATAAAGTCGTAGGCTACCCTAACTCTTTGACCAATAAATAATAAACTTCCGATTGCGTCGCCATTTGCAAGTTTAACCACTTGGTCTTTACTCGCAGAGAAGCTGAGGGTTGTAGACCAGTTAAAATCTTTGGCTTTCAAATTTATCGTGTTTAAAGTAATGTCGATACCTTTATTATGGGTTTCTCCGATATTATCGAAAGATGAGGTATAGCCATTTATTGAGGAAATATCTTTTTGTAATAGTAGGTCGGTAGTTTTAGATTTATACAAGTCTACTGAACCGCCAACTCTACCTTTAACGATGCTGAAATCGAGACCTAAATTATACTGTAAGGTATGTTCCCATCCAAGTGCCTTGTTGGGCAAGGTAGGAGGGCTGGCTAAAGAAGCATCAGATGCAACGTATCCCGTTTGTACCGAACCGCCATAAGTGTAGGTTAAGGGCTGTAATTTGCCCAAAGTGGTTCCATAAGTAATGGCTGAATTACCTACACTGCCCACGCCTAAACGAAGTTTAAGCTGATCAATCCATTTGATATTTTTTAAGAAATCTTCCTGATCAATACGCCACGCAATTGCTGTAGAAGGGAAAAAATCCCATTTGTTTCCCTCGGCCAATTGCGATGCACCGTCCCAACGGGCAGAAGCCGTTAATAAATATTTGTTGTTGAAGCTATAATTTACCCTTCCCATATACGATACCAAGGTGTTTTTGCTCAGATCAGTGCTGAAAGCATCTAAACTTGGAATATTGGCACTTCCTAAACCATACCATAATGGGTTGCTTAAAGGAATTTTTGTACCCGTCATCGATGAGCTTTCTTCTTTAAAAAGTGATGAGCTTTGTAACAGGGTAACTCCGAAATTGTGCTTTTTAATGGTTTTATCGTAATAAACAAGATGATCTAAGGTGTAAGCAAACCTATTGGTCTGGTTTAATTGCGCATAATTGGTCGAGCCCGATTCGCCCGCACCGCGGTTAATCGATTTGGCATCCTGATACCTGCCATTGTAGTTGTTGTAAAAATCAGGACCAAAGTTAATGCGGTATTTTAAACCTTTTAACAGGCTTACTTCTGCATAGAAAGACCCGATTGTTCTTAATACTTTGCGTAAATTAATATTGTATTGATCTTCTCCTACAGGGTTCTGGATATTGATATCAGCTCCAGGTAAATTAATTCTGTTGCCATTTATATCATAAGGCACTGCTACTGGTAACATGCCCTGTGCTGCGCCGTACAAACTGCTTGGGCCGGTTGCATTACCCGTAGCGAAACCATAATTTTGCAGACCATAAGATGCCGTAATGTTGGCACCCATTTTAAACCATTTTACAGGATTAAGTTCTACACTCACTTTAGAAGTATAACGGTTATAATCCTGGCCAAGTTCTGTACCAATCTGGTTTAAGTAGCCAAATGAGCCATACGCTTTTAATTTATCTGTACCACCACTTGCACTCAATACGTGATCTTGTGTGATGCCTGTGCGGGTTACTAAATCTGTCCAATCTGTGGTGGGTACTAAACTGGCATTATAAACCCCATTTTGCCATCCCTGAGCAATGTTAGCCGTTACATAGCTATCGTTAGGGAAAATACGGTTATCATCTGCCTGCGTTGGGGTGGTAGGATAGGTAGTATTGGCGTTGGCCGCAGGGTTTAAATAACCGACACGGCGGTATGCATCGCGACGAAACTCGATATACTGGGCCGAGTTCATCATCTCTGTTCTATCCTGTATCGTTTCGATTGTTGCTGTTCCAACATAATCTAGCGTTAATCGGCCTGCTTTACCTTTTTTGGTGGTTACCAAAACAACGCCATTCGCACCTTTCGAACCGTATATCGCTGTTGCAGATGCATCTTTTAAGATATCGATGGTTTCAATGTCATTTGGATTGATCGCTTCTATACCACCAGCTGAAAATGGAATTCCATCTACCACATATAATGGTGAATTGCTCGCATTTATGGAGCGTACGCCCCTGATTAAAATGGAACCAATCTGGCCAGGCCGCTCGTTAGAAGTAATGTCTACACCGGCTGCCTTACCCTGGATGGCCTGCAGTGCATTGGTGACTGGCCTTGATCTGATATCTGCTGCACTAACACTTACCACCGCTCCGGTTAAATCGCTTTTCTTTACGGTATTATAACCCACTACCACAACTTCATCTAAATCGTTGGTAGAACTTTTTAATTGGATGCTTACAGCCGTTTTTCCCTCAACAGCTACTTCCTGTGTAGTATAGCCAATGTACGAAACCACCAAAACCGGGTTGCTCACCGTTGATGGGATTGTAATAGAGAAAGCGCCATTCGCATCGGTTGAAGCTACAATTGTAGTGCCTTTTAACTTAATGCTTACGCCTACTAAGGTTTCGCCTTTTTCGTCAACAATCTTTCCTTTAAGCGTAACATCCCGTTTGCTCATGGAGATACTACCGAGCTTAGAAAGTGCCGTTTTTTTCAGATGGCTGGCATTGGCATTTGCTGTGTTTGCAACGCATAGTATGCATAATGCAGACATGCCCGTTACCAGGATTCTTTTGTAAGAAGTGCCTTTACGTCGCTTTGAGTTTTCTGGATAAAAATTAAGATCCATAATTGAATTGGTTTTATAAATATTTGGTTATTTGGCCAAATAGCAGATTAGATGTGATGTGCTACTTGTTTTTGAGGGCATATAACTAAGTAATCAGCCACCATTATGATGGTAGATGGATTACATTTTAAATAATGAAAAATGAGTTAGTTGTTTATTCTGGCTTTTTTAACTTTATTTCAGTATGCATCTTAATGCTTTAATTGAAGCGTTATTTTGCAATAGGGTATAAATAGCCGTACAGGAATTGTGTAATTTTCTTTGCTCATAATGGAATAGGTTTTTTAGAATCTCTAAGTGGATTATATTTGGTTATACGAGATTAAAACTTTTATTCCGGTAATCCATCCTGCTCCATCCTGTAAAAGATGGCAGATGTTTAGAAATGCCAATGAATCGTGGCGTATATAAACTTCATTTAGAATTAATAATATAATTATTTGGGTGTTTTAACACGCTTTCCGCTGTATCTTTTTGGCTGCCTTCGACAATATCAATGACAGATTTCAAAAACGGTCGTCTTTCCCGCGCAGGCCTATCGTGTGGACACAAATGTTTAATGTTTTTTTTCCGCTCTTTGCCGCGGAGGCATCAAACTTTTGAAGCATCAAAAGTATGCAAAAATGCTTTGTCAATCCAGCAATGTGCCTTTTGCTCAGTCCAATGCACATCAAAAAACAGTGGCACTTTGTTTTGCTCGTTTTTGCTCGAACGTAGTGAAATGCAAAATTTAACACAAAACCACTGCGTTTAAGGTTTGGAACTGCAGATTGTTCTGATGTGCACCTGTTTTTTGATTTTCCCCGGCACTTGGGATTGACGGACCTGCATCGGTAAATCCTGTAGAAAAACAAAGTCAGTTCCCACCCAACGCGAAAAAAGATGTGTCCACGAAATATGTGCAAGTGGGAACCTTAATGCAGCCTACAATCCTATCAAGGCATTACGATTATTCATAAGTTTTCGTTTTATTCAGTGGCATTCATGAGCACTGCGTGGTTCCCAATCGAGTTGGGAATAACGAGTCGCCTATACCTGTCATCATCGCTCCAATGCATTTGAAAAATTCTAAACTCTATCATTGACGTTTTTTTATCAACTATGTATTTCCATCCGGCTAGGCCATAGCACAGTTTCTCCGTTCCCATAAAATCGGCCTAACAAATTTTTCGGATTCGACTGTACCAGCCACACCACAGCCTTTAAAAGAAAAATTTTCAGCCGGCGTTTTTTGTTTCTTTTTGACGGCAAAAAGAAAGAGCTCTTCGGCGGCGGCGAGCCGAGGCAAGGATGAGCGTAAGCAAAAAAACAATTGTTTACGTCATTTATATTGATTTTATAAAATATCACTCAGGGCGACAGCCAAAAAGGATGTCGCTTCAATCGTTAACACATTGAAAACTGCTTAACCATTAAATTTCTGCTTTAATGATCGAATTGAGTTTATTAGATATTTGTGCCCACACGATGAGATTCAAAGTTCAACATAATAATGAAGCTATGGACAAAGCCAATAAAACTTCATTTTGTCCAGATAATAATCGAACTTAAGTTGTAAGATAAAATTAATGCGTTGCAGGGGGGATAGTAAAAAAACAAGGACAGACCATCCGGTACTGCCCATGAGTCATTAACTAAAATTTAATCAACGCTGGCGGCTTCTACTCCACCAATATTTTTATTGATAAGCGCTTAATCCGCTTGCTAAGAATTTTTTGTAGTTGGCTATTTCGTAATCTGCTCCTTGTGGCTGTACCAGTAAGGTTTCTGTTTTAGGATCTAGCAGTACATAAAAGGGCTGCGAATTGGCCTGAAATTTTCTGGCCTGCAGATCGCTCCATTTTTTGCCAATGCTATTTAACTTTCTGCCTTCTGGCGTTACCACAATATCTGCAGGGGCCAGTTCCGATTTATCATCTACGTAGAGCTGAATCAGTACATAATCATTGCTAATCATTTTGTAAACCTCTTTATCGGGCCAAACATTGGCTTCCATTTTTCTGCAGTTTACACAGGCACGCCCTGTAAAATCGATCAGCACGGGTTTATTCAGTCTTTTTGCAGCCGCCAAACCTTCCTGATAATCGAAATAGGCATTTAGCTTTAACGGTGCATGGAATTTATCTGCATATTTATGTGGACCATCATTTGTTGCTGCTGGTTTTCCGGCTAATAATCCGGCGGTATACAGATCGAAATCCTGCGTTTCCTGGGGAGGAAGAAAGGCCGATACGCTACGTAGCGGTGCTCCCCACATCCCAGGGATTAGATAGATGGTGAAAGCCAATACCACCGTAGCGAGGAAAAGCCTTGGTACGGAGATAAAAGCCAATGCGCTATCATGCGCAAACTTCAGTTTACCCAAAAGATAAATTCCCATCATCCCGAAAATGACGATCCAAAGGCTTAAGAATATTTCTCTATCAAACCATTCCCAGTGATAGGCCAGATCTACGTTGCTTAAGAACTTTAAAGCAAAAGCCAATTCTAAGAAACCCAGCACCACCTTTACGCTGTTTAGCCAGCCACCCGATTTAGGTAGTTTATTCATTGCCGATGGAAATAAAGCAAATAAAGCAAACGGAATGGCCAATGCCAGTGAAAAGCCGAACATGCCTATCGCCGGACCTAAAAGCGCACCCGTTGTTGCGGCCTGCACCAGTAAAGTACCAATAATTGGTCCGGTGCAAGAGAACGATACCAGGGCCAAAGTGCCGGCCATAAAAAACAGACCTGCTATACCGCCCTTATCCGAATTAGCATCCATCTTATTTACCCATGAAGATGGGAGGGTAATTTCAAAAGCCCCTAAAAATGATGCTGCAAAAACAACGAGCAATAAGAAGAAGAAAAAATTAAAGATACCATTAGTCGAGAGGCTGTTTAATGCATCGGCACCAAAAATAACGGTTACCAGCAGGCCGAGTACCACATAGATTAAAATGATGAAAAAGCCGTAAAGCGCTGCCCGCCTAAAAGCTTTTCCTTTTTCCGATCCTTTGGTAAAAAAACTTACGGTTAAAGGAAGCATAGGGAAGATGCAGGGCATTAGCAGGGCGGCTAAACCGCCAACAAAACCTGCAATGAAAATTCCCCATAGGGTTTTATGCTCTTCCTTAGGCTGTACAAGGTTTTTTTGAAGAGGTACGGGCAAATTAACCTGGCTTTTCGAAGCAGAATCAACTTTTTTAAGGGTGCTATCGGCCGTTTCAGGCTTAATTTCTGTAAAAGTGAGGTCATCAGTACTGCTGCTGTCCTGCGCATATCCACTAAAGGATATGGCACAGAAAAACAACAACCCGAGACAGAGTTTTTTTAAGGATATCATTGCCTACAATTACTTTATAGGAATACTAAAATCTACCTGTTCTGGAGGCAAACATTGTTTATCATCGCATACCATAAACTCTACATTGCCTTTAACAGTAGCGGTTTTACCTTTCAATTTTACCTTTTGTTGGAAAACGACTGATTTTTCGAAGTAGCTAACGTCCATTTTAAAGGTAGATTCGAATTTCGTAATGGCTTTTGGTTCTGTAGTAGTGCCCACAAGCGTATAAGTGGCTGATGATGGGAAGGTAAAGGTAGTTTTAACCGGTCCGCCATCTTTAACAAACTGCGAGTATAAATGCCAGCCTTCATCCACAGTAGCTTTTATAAATACGGTAGCTGTGGTTGCACTTGTTCTTTTTGCAGCGTAACTCCAGGTTACCGGTTTTAAAATTTGGCTGTATGCGCTTAAGCTAATTAAGCTCACCATACAGCATAGTAAAGTGATTTTTTTCATTTGTTTATTTATTGGTTCAATGGTTATTCTTTTTGGTCAATTATTGTAACCGGTTAACTGCTATTAGTCTTCGATTAAATCTGTCAACTTCTTACAGAAGCGTTATGAAAGCTGATAAATTGTGTATTCAGGGTTAACTGTTAATTGTGAATTGAAAACTGTTAACTGAAAATTACCAACTGCATTAACTTAATCTGCTAAAGGCCTGATAATCGAGAAAATCTACTTCGGGTGTGAGATAACCTGCTTTAACAGGTTCTACTTTCATCAGATCAGTACTTAAATATTTTTTATTGCTATCCGAAAAAATGGTTACTACACAGTTTTCTATGCCCATTTTTTGCTGTTGTTTTATGGCACCGATTACATTTGCCCCTGAGGATATACCTACTGCCAGACCCAGTTTTTCGGCAAGTTTTTGTGCCATTAGTATTGCATCGCCATCATTTACCTGCACTACTTCATCCAGTTCTTCCAGTTTAACAATTTCGGGAATAAATTCATCAGAAATACCCTGAATCCTATGGCTGCCCACTTTATAACCGGTGGTTAAGGTAGGTGATTCGGCAGGCTCCAGAGCGTGGATTTTGATGTTGGAATTTTGCTTTTTTAAAAAATTACCTACACCCATAATGGTTCCGCCTGTGCCCACTCCGGCAACAAATGCATTGGGCTGAATATTTTTTAAGCGTAACTGTTCCCAAATTTCTTTGCCCGTGGTATGTTCGTGTGCCTCAGGGTTGGCAATATTTTCGAACTGTTTAGGAAGAAAAATATCTGGACTGTTCGCCGCCATTTGCTCGGCCAGTTTAATACTCCCGATAAAGCCTCCTTCTTCTTTACTCACCAGAACAATTTCGGCGCCTAAACTTTTAATGATGTCCATACGCTCTTTGCTCAGCCAATTGGGCATAATGATGGTAACCGGATGTCCAAGTGCTTTGCCTATTGCAGCAAAAGCAATTCCGGTATTGCCGCTGGTTGCCTCAACAATCCTGTCGCCAGGTTTAATCTTACCTTCCGCATACGCTTTTTTTAAGGTATAAAGCGCCATCCGGTCTTTAATGCTTCCGGTTAAGTTATAATGCTCACATTTAACATAAATTTTGCCAATATTGCCCAGATAGGTATAAGTGAGTTCGAGCATTGGTGTATTACCAACCAAGAGCGATAAATGCTCAAATTTTCCTGCAAGGGTAGATGTCATTTTATTTGCTGTTAAAGTTGTCATGGCTGTTTATTAAATCGTTCGGCTATAACCGTAATAGCTGATTTTTATTTCGGTAAAATTCTGTATTATAATTTTTTATGTCAATACATCTTGTTTTTTACAGAAATTTTCTGCTTTTTTGATCGATATTATATTTTATTTTCAGTTTCGACTGTTTTTTTTAATATCCATTATATTATTTTTCGATTCATTAAAATTTATGACACAGGGAGATTTAGATCAGGTTGATGTAGAAATATTGAAATTATTGCAACACGATGCTTCCTTAACCAATAAAGAAGTATCGTTAAAGCTCCATAAATCTATCGCCACCATCCACGAACGCATCAGGAGGTTGAAAGAGCAAGGCTACATAAAAAAGATTGTGGCCATTCTCGACCGGAAAAAGATCAATAGAAACCTGATTGCCTTTTCGCACGTTTTATTAAAAGAGCATACGGCCAAAACTTTAATCGAGTTCGAAACAGAAGTGTCTAAATTTGGCGAGGTAATGGAATGTTTGCAGATGACGGGTGCACATGACTTTATTCTCCGCATAGCCACAAAAGATATGGATGCCTACCACGAATTTCTGCGGAATAAGCTGGCTACCTTGCCGAATATCACCACTGTTCAAAGTTATTTTGTACTCTCAGAGCCTAAAAGCGAAACCGCTTATCCTTTGTAGAGGGAAGGTTTATTGGTTCATTAGCCATTGGCCATTAGTGAATTGGTTAGCATGGTGCATAATGCATAGGGCTTTTGATTTCACTCAGATTTGAATGCTTTTTGTTTGCATTGCTTAATATGCTCCAAGCCCTCAAATCCACGCTAATCAGTTCAATTGTTGCAATCGTTTAATCAACTCCAGGCTCCCAACTCCACGCTAATCAGTTCAATTGTTGCAATCGTTTCATCAACGCCAACCACCAAACTCCACCCTCCAAACTTCCCTATCGTTTAATCAACGCCAAGCGCTCAACTCCATGCCCCATGCTAATTGGTTAATTGTTGCAATCGTTTCATCAACTCCAAACTCCCCCCCTCCAAACTCCCCCCTCCAAACCTCCCTAATCTTCACCGAATAATCTTACCTTTATTTCGAGCTATGGATCCCAAAGAAATACTAAAAGCACATATTTTAAAAACGGCAAACTTAACAGATGAGCAGTTCGATTATTTGTACTCACACTTTAAACCGCTATCTTTTAAAAAAGGGCAGTCCATTATTAGTGAGGGTGATCAGGTAAACCATGAGTATTTTGTGATTTCGGGCTGTTTAAAAGCTTTTTTTATCAACGATGATATCAAGATGTACATTTTACAGTTTGCCATGCCTACCTGGTGGACTTCCGATTACGGTGCCCTTTACAACCATACGCGCGCAACCATCAGTGTAGATTGTATCAGCGATACGGAAGTTTTAAGCCTTTCGAACGAGAACCGCGAAAAGATCTGTAATGAAATCCATCAGGTAGAACATTTTTTCAGGTGGAGAACCAATAAAGGCTATCTCGCTTCGCAAAAAAGGCTGTTGTCTTTTATGAACAACGATACCAAAGCCCGTTACGAAGAATTGTTGGCCATGTATCCACAACTGTATAACCTTGTGCCTAAACACTTAATTGCGGCCTATCTGGGCGTTTCGAGAGAAACACTGAGCAGACTTTACAACGCTCAAAAATAGCAAAGCAGAATGTGATGTAGATCACCTAAGTGCTGTTTAAATCCTCCCTTACTTTGTATTGTCAAATCACTAACGATTGATAAACAAAGAAATGGAAACTACAAAATTCGAAGTTGTAAGCGCTCAAAGCAGCATCAACTGGACCGGTAAAAAAGTAACCGGAGCACATCATGGAACCATCGCCATTAAATCGGGCTTATTAACTTTAAATGATGGTAAAGTAAACAGTGGAAATTTTATTATCGATACCACTTCAATTGTAATCTTAGATATTACCGATGCTGCAACAAACGCACAGTTTGCCGGACATTTATTCTCTGAAGATTTTTTTGCAGCTGATAAATACCCTGAAGCCATATTTAACATCACCTCAGCTGATCCTAGCAATGAAGATAGTACATTAATTACTGGCGATTTAACCATTAAAGGCATTACACACCCGGTAATTTTTGCTGCCGACGTTGTGGTTAACGGCAATACCTTAACTGCTTCAGGAAAAATCTTTATCGACCGTACCAAGTACAACATGAAATTCAGATCAGGTAACTTTTTCACCAACCTTGGCGATAACCTGATTTATAACGAATTCGAACTCGACGTACAATTAACTGCCTCATTAACCCTTTAACCGCACAGCCATGCCATACGTAAAAATAGAAGTAACCCGCGAAGGCGTTACGCGCGAACAAAAACAGACCTTAATTAGTGGAATAACCAAACTGATTACAGAAGTGCTGGATAAAGACCCAAAACTTACACATGTAGTGATTCAGGAAATTGAGCTCGACGATTGGGGATATGCTGGCGAGCAGGTATCGGTATTACGTGAAAAAGGAATTACCGCAAACAAAAAATAAACATTAAAATCATGAAAACACTAACCGTAATTATAACTGGCGCATCAACAGGTATTGGCCGCGCCATTGCAGGATTATTTCTAAAACAAGGCCATAACGTGGTGATTAACTCCGCAAATGAGAAAAATTTAATTGCCGCTTTTAATGAACTTGGACCACATAATCAGTTGGCTATGGTTGCTGGCGATATCAGTAACACCAATACAGGTAAACTATTGGTAGAAACTGCAGTTGCGCGTTTTGGAGCAGTAGATGTACTGGTAAATAATGCTGGTATCTTCGAACCAAAACCTTTTTTAGAGGTGGATGAAGCTCATTTGGATAAATTTTTAAACATCAATTTAAAAGGCACATTTTTTACATCGCAGGCTGCCATTACACAAATGTTGAAACAGGATGGCGGTGCTATCATTAACATCGGAACCGTATTGGTAGAACATGCCATTGGTGGTTTTCCTGCAACTGCGCCGATTTCGAGTAAAGGTGGTATTCATGCGCTAACTAAACAATTGGCGGCCGAATTTGGAAAAAATAACATCCGTGTAAATGGCATTGCGCCAGGCATAATCAGAAGTCCGCTGCAGGAGAAAAACGGGGTAAGTGATGCAGATGCATTTGCAGGCTTACATTTATTAAACCGCATTGGCGAAACTGATGATGTTGCCCAATTGGCACTTTACCTTGCAGAAAGCAATTTCGTAACAGGCGAAATCATCAACCTCGATGGTGGTCATGTGGCAGGTCATCATTTTGCATAGCATTTAAAAACAATCAATGAACCAGGTATGCCAATGGATAAATGGCCAGAGCATAGCTTAAAACTAAAAATCATGAAAAATTACACTGAAAACGCGAATGCAATAGCAGCGGTATTATCATCTTATTTTAATGGCGTTTTTAATGGAGATATTGCCCTCCTCAAAAAAATATTCCATCCTAAAGCCCTGGTTACTGGCGATATAAATGGAATTCCATATTTTAAAACAATTGACGAGTATTTAGCTGGGGTAGCGGGCCGTAAAAGTCCGTTAGAACTGAATGAAACTTTCCGCATGGAAATTCTTTCCATAGAAATTATCAATTCGATAGCCATTGCCAAAGTTCATCTGCCTATTTTTGATTTTAATTATTACGACCTCTTATCGTTAAGCAAAACTGATCAGGACTGGGTGATTGTAAATAAATTATTAAGCAACGTAAAAATTTACTGAGATGTGGAATAACACCAAAATAACCGAACTGTTAAAGATAGAATATCCTATTTTATTAGGCCCAATGGGTGGTGGATTTTCAACCCCCGAACTTTTGGCTGCGGTATCAAACGCCGGGGGACTGGGAAGTTTGGGGGCCTATACCTTAACACCCGAAGAAATTATTGAAAGTGTTAAACTGATCAGAACAAAAACGGATAAACCATATAATATTAACCTTTGGGTAAATGATGTTGATGAGACATTGGTTAATTATCCTGAAGAAAGGATAGCGGAAATTAAAGCCTTGTTTAAGCCTTTTTTTGATGAATTAAGCATCCAGATGCCTGATCTGGACAAGCATATTCCTTCGAGATTTTTAAAACAGATTGAAACAGTTTTTGAGCTTAAACCTGCTGTATTTAGCTTCATTTTCGGCATACCCTCAAAGGAAATATTAAACGAAGCCCGGAAACTGGGCATCAAAACGGTTGGTGCAGCTACCACATTGGATGAAGCTTTAGCCTTGGAAGAAGCCCAGGTTGATGCCATTGTAGCAACCGGATTTGAAGCCGGAGGTCACCGTCCATCATTTCTTAAACCTGCAAGCGAATCGTTAAACGGTACTTTTGCATTGATCCAACAGGTTAAGGCAAAAACAAAAACACCAATAATTGCTGCAGGCGGCATTGCCGATGCCAAGGGGATACGTGCTGCATTAACCTTAGGCGCAGATGCCGTACAAATTGGCACCGCCTTTATGGTAACCAACGAATCGAATGCAACGCCGATGCACAAGGCCAAACTTCTTTCGGGCGGAGCAATAAATACGGTGCTCTCTAAATCATTAACCGGACGCATGGGTAGAATGATCAGCAACCGCATATCGGATGCCATTAATTATGAAACTGAGGTGCTGCCCTTTCCCTTGCAGACCCGATTAATGGGCCCTTTAAGAACGGCTGCAATCGCTCAAGGGAAATCGGATATGTATAATTTCTGGTCGGGCCAAAATGCAGTGAATTTGAAATATACTTCAGCAAAAGACCTAATGCAAGCGTTGATTAGTGGGATGGAAGATTAGTTTATTCGCCATGAGTTAGCTAGTTCGCATGGTGCATAGGGTATTGATTTTATTGATTGTTTAAATCGGTTAACTGACAACTGAAAACTCACTTTGTGTTTATTCGCCATTAGTTAATTAGTTAGCATGGGGCATAGGGCTTTGATTTCACTAAGATCCAAATCCTTTTTGTTTGCATTGCTTAATATACTCCAAGCTCTCAACTCCATGCTCCAAGCTAGCAAAGGTTAATTGTTAAAATCGTTTAATCGACTCCAGCCTTCGGACTCCTGACTCCGGACTGAGAAATCGTTTAATCGCCTCGTAAGTTCTCATAATTACGTAAACTCAAAAAAGGGAATTACTTATCGAACTCATGTTAGCAACTAAATCTCCTGTACCTTTAAAATCACACTTGTTCTGTTGCTGTTAACTTCGGGATTAAAGCCTACCTTCATTAAAAAATCACCTGTGTATACTTTGGTGCTATCAATAGGCGATTTTTTACCCGGATACAGGTTAATTTCTTCTATTTTATAATTTTTAGCCTCATCCAAACCCTTTAGCTTAATCGGTAAGATTACACCATTGGTAAAAAGGGTAGCCATGTAGTAGTTAAAAACAATAGCCTGGTCTTTGGCTTCGCTTACGTAGACCATAGAGGCAATTTTATTTTCGTATGGATCCTGTAAACGGTATTGTTGACCATGCCAAACTATATCTTTGAAGCTATTATAGGTTTTAACAGCATTTTGGCTAAAAAGCAGGTCGTTTTTACTCAGCTCATTCACCCTGATATCGTACCCCAATTTACCCATCATGGCTACGTCTGTTTTAAACTTTATGGGCTGGTTGCCCATATCTGTAATGTGGTTATCTATGGCAATTGAAGGAAAATAATACGAGTATTCCCATTGGATGAAAATGCGGTCGAAAGGATTGGTATTATCACTTGGCCAAAATTCGGTAAAATATTTAAGTGCGCCATAATCAACTCTCGAACCGCCACCCGCACAAAGCATCATTGGCGTTTTTGGATACTTTTTTCTGATCTTCTCCAGTATATTATTCAACCCATTAATGTATTCGATGTAAAAATGGTCCTGGTTTTTTAAAGTGGGCGAATGGGCATTGTAAATTAACGAGTTGCAGTCCCATTTAATAAAAGCAAGTTCCGGAACCTCCTTAAAAATATCATCAACGGTTTTATAGATAAAATCCTGCACTTTAGGATTGGTTAAATCGAGCACCAGCTGGTTACGCATGTAATATTCTTTTCTTTCCGGCTGTCTGATAATCCAATCTGGATGCTTTTCGTAGAGGTCGCTTTTGGGGTTTACCATTTCGGGTTCTATCCAGATGCCAAATTTAACGCCGTTTGCTGTTGCTTCCTTGCCTAAAGTGCCAATTCCATTTTTTAGTTTCTGCCTGTTATATTGCCAGTCGCCCAGGCCAGATGTAGCGCCATTACGCGGATATTTATTGCCAAACCAGCCATCATCCAACAAGAAAACATCAACACCTAATTTTTTGGTGTCTTTTGTTAGTTCATTCAGTTTCTCATCGTTAAAATCGAAATAAGTAGTTTCCCAGTTGTTTAAAATGCTCAATCTTTCGCCTTTTCCATCCAGTAACTGATAGTTACGTGCCCAATCTTGCAGATTTCTGCTCGCCAATCCTTTTCCACTTGGTGAATAGGTATATACAAAATGCGGCGTGATAAAATTTTCGCCAGTTTTTAAAGTGTAGTTTGATGAAAAATTGTTTATGCCCGCGGTAATCCTAAGATAGTATTCGTCGAAAGTTTCAAAATCAAGCTTAAAGTTTCCGGTCCAGGCCAACGACCCTGCAATTACTTCCCCCATATCTTCGGTAGCCTGCTGATCAATCGAAACCATAAAAGAAGAGGAGTGCAGCAGATTTGTTCTGGTGCCCAGTTTAGAATCGATGGTTTTAATGCCGTGTAATAATTGTTGCTCTTCCGATCGCATTTCGCGCGTAGCGCCGCTATACTGGTTTTTTAGAAAGAATTTTTTACCACTTAGTGTAAGGTTTGCCGAAGCATATTTATTAAGTACCACAGCTCCTTTTTCGTGATGTTCGATTTCTGCCCATTGCTCAATTACATTTTCATTGTAGTAAGCCAGGTATTTTAAGGTCACCAGAAAATTGTATTTCAGATCTTTCAGCGTTATACTGGTTAATTTACGGTTTTGATCAATCTGATCCGTTTTTACATTCGAAAAAGTAAGTACAGTCGATTTATTACCATCGGCATGGGTTACGGTTAAAGCGGGTTCCATTAAATTGAGCGATCCGGAAGCAATGTAAGCTTCGCGCTTGTTTAAAAGATCGTCGGATCCTGGTTTATACTTGTCCAATGCCTGTATATGTGGATATTCACCTGCATTATTTAGTTTTTTGCCAATGTAGGTCGATAATAACGTATTGTCTTGATCGGTTTCTAAAATAAGTGCATTGTTTTTGGTGGTTATTTCAATGGTCTTTTGCGCAAAACTGCACAGGCCTGTAGCTGCCAGTATAAAAAATAGGATAAAAGATTTTTTGGTCATTATCTAATAATAGTAATTGGTTCGATGTTGGTTATTTGGTTGTAGGTTAGTTGGATATGTCTGCACTATGTTTTTCGGAATTGATGACATCCTTACAGAATATAAAATTAAGGATAAGATTTTAAATTGATAACAGAATTTGCTATTTTGTTTAATTTAGCTAAACTTTGTTTATTTTTTAAATGTTTGTTTGTAGGGTGTTTTTTGTTCGCATAGTGCTTTGTTTGCCCTGCAGGCCTTACATTAACTTTATATAGTTTTTAATATAGTATCAATTTTATAACAGAGAATTATTTATGAGAAGATTTTTTTTAAACGTGATGTTGTTATCCCTACTTTCGTTTTCTGCTACTGCCCAACGTAAGGCTGCTCATGTTTTAATCATCGAGCTTGATGGTTTTAGTGCCGAAGGCTATAAAGCGGCAAAACATCCAAGCCTGGATAAGTTATTTGCCGATGGCGTACTGTCATTAACCACCAGACCGGTAATGCCATCAGTTACGCTACCCAACTGGACAAGCCATTTAACAGGTTCAGGACCTGAAGAACATGGTATTACGGCCAACGACTGGACATTAGAAAAACACACTTTATTGCCATTGGAAACCGATCAGGATGGTTATTATCCATCTATATTTAAGGTATTAAAAGAATCGGTACCTGCTGTTAAAACGGGATATTATTATAACTGGAAAGAGCTGATTAATCCAATTAATAAAAAATACCTGGATGAGGTATCTTTTGAAGAAAAGGACAGCTATAAAGAAAATTACAAGAAAGCTTACGAATTTATGGTCAAAAATAAGCAAAATCCTACGCTTACATTTTTGTACAGTGTACACACCGATCATGCAGGCCATGGTTTTGGCTGGATGACCCCTGAATACATAAAAGCGATAGAAGATGCTGATGTGGCAATTGGGGAACTGATAGAAAAATTAAAAGGAGAAGGGATTTTTAAAGACACCCATATTTTATTAATTACCGATCACGGTGGGATAAATAAAGGCCATGGCGGCATATCAATGGCAGAAATGCAGGTACCGTGGTCCATTACTGGTCCTCAGATAAAAAAGGGTGGCTTAATAACCTCTTTTAACAGTAATAAAAATACAAGTTTGGTATTGGCCAAAATTTTCGGACTTACTAAACTTCCAGATTCATGGACGGGAACAGTACCAAAAAATGTATTTAAATAGATTTTTAAGGGAAGTATTAGTACAACAAAAACATTAAATCGGGTATAGGAAATATCCCATACCCGATTGATTATGCTGGTTTAAGCCCTGTAATCGCCAATTTATGGCAATGGAAGCACCTGGCCATTTATCTGAAAATCGTTAAGGCCCACAGCTGTACTGCCACTCGTTGCGGTGGCACCATAAGCATATAACCTGAAAGTAACTGCGGTATTGATATTAGTCAGTGCCGATGCATTGAACGATATCGCTGTTGGGGTAGTGGTACCGCTAATGCTAACCGGACTTGAGATGTTGGAAGCAAAGTTATCAAGGCTTGACCGGAGTACGAACGTATTGGGATGGGTAGTGTTTCCCCTTAATACCGTAAATTTAATATCACTAAAGTTAAAATAATAGCCGGTTTTCGGCTCCATATTAAATTCGTAATATTCAGTTGGGTCAAATGGCGTAGGTGCTGTTGCTGATGTTGCATTTACCCATCCAGCTACCAAATATCGTCCGCCAGGGCCAGGTGCGCCGCCCGATATTCCGGATGCAGATAAGGTTGATCGTGAAAAATCAGAACGCGGTGTGCCCACTACATTATCGCCCGGGTTTGGTGCGGGGCTGGTGCTGTTCACATATACAATATTTTGTGCTGCCTGGTATTTTATATTGGGATGGATATACACATGGCTGGTATTGTTGTATCCTGTTGGGTTGGTGATGTTTGATGTAATGGTGTATGGGCCATCAAGATAAGCAGGATTGGCATCAGGAATACTATTTCCCCAAATCAGTCCGGTTGTGGTTGGTGCCTGGTTCAGGTTGATGATGCGGATATCGTCATGGTAAACAGTTCGGGTACTGTTTGTTGGCACTACATATAATCCCCATTTAATGTAACCTAAATTTCCTGCGCTAACATCACCGGTAAAAGTAGCATAGTTTGTTTTACGGTCAACCTCCTGAAAGTTGGCCTGTCCTGGTAATTTCATGTACGTTATCATATAGCCAGTAGCAGAAGTTGTCCAAAGTACATCTATTCTAAATTGGATCCATTGATTAACATAGGGATGCAGATCGGGCAGTATGTCTTTTACCGATACATCCTGATACCTAACCCTGATCACGTTTCTTTGTGCACGGATCATTAAAGGAACATTCTCCCCACCAGATACCTTTAACTGAAAGAGATTACTTTCGTTAGTTGGATCGCCCTGGTTCCAAACCGGCCAGTCTTTCAACATTACGCTAAACTCGTAGCGGCGTTCATCGCCGGGGAAATACCGCGCCGCAACAACCTGCTGTGCATCACTTTCACTTCTCCAATTACCGTCAGAATTATAGCCCGAATCGCCATACACCACTTTGTGCGCTATCGCATGATTGGGAGTTGTAGCACCTGGCGATACGATATAAGCTGCATCCGATGCGGTGGCATTGGTAGGGTTTATGTTTGCAATACCGGAGTTGAGCGATCCATCTTCGTAAGTTACGTTTAAAATTGTATCGCCATAGTTCAGGTTTGCCTGGGGGCCGGTGGCCATTTTTGGGATGGAGAATTTCTGTTCTTCTTTTTGGTTGGTTAGGCCATTTTGAACTTTACTGCAAGCACTTGCCAAAAATAATACAGCAATGGCCGTATACTTTTGTAGGTAAACTGACTTTTTTTTCATGTGGTTCTTTTTTTTGGTTAGTTGATTGTTGTTTTTAGGGTATCATGTTAAATTGTTTTTGTGGTAAAAGAAAAGCGGCGATGTTTGATCATTGCCGCTTCTTAGATTATTGTATGGATGTTTTGATGATGTTTTTCTTGCCGTTAACGGTTAGTATGAGGTTAAGTTCGCCTTTTTCGAAGCTGTTGCCTGCATTTTCTTTAATCGAAATTTCTGGTGCTTTGTCTCCATCAAAAGGGTAGGCGATAGTTACAAAAATTTGGCTTTTTACGTCGCTTTTGGCTTTTTCGAATACAAATGCCGGGCGCTGCATTTCCTGATTGTAGATGTATGAAACTTTACCTTCTTCCTCGTTAAGGCTAACTTTATCCGCATTTAACGATTGGATCAGCAGGTTGTTGCCGTCGCCATAAGTGGTGTAAACCCTGTTTTTGGCATTGTCGAATATAGGTTTACTGTCTTCTTTCAGTTGGAAATGTACACCAAGGTTTCCGTTCGCTTTTCCAACGGCCTGATCGATAATGAGAAAGTATTTCTGATCAATAAACAACACCGTACGCTGGTGATTTAAACCGGCATAACTAGGATTGGTGTACGTAAGCACATCCAGATTTTTGCCCGTTTCCCATTTCTTTAGTTGTGCCTTGGTAATCACCATGTTCTGGTTATCGAGGGTAAGCGTACTGTGTACCCTGGTTTGGCGGTACCAGTTCCGCTTTTTGGTAACTTCTGCATCGCCACTGTATAAATAACATCCGGCATCGGGAGTAAAGTTGCGGCCTTTTATCCACAGCTCGAAAGTGCCATTATCAGGTTGTGCATGGAATTCTCCCGGAGGACTTGCTTTTAAGATCATTACTGTTGACTGGTTATTCCACCCATTTCTGAAGGTGTAAAATCCGGCTGTAGTGAGCCCGTGCGACAAGTATTTAGGCAAAGTACCTGCTGCGCCATCGGTAGCAAAGTATTTGATTTCATCGTTAGCAGGAAAAGCTTTGGCCCAGGTGGCAAATGCTTTCATCCTCGAAGCCTTATCTACAGGCCAGGAATCGCCGAACATGGGGTTGTTATAATCAGGGAACGATATGTTTGCGGTGGCAACCACCATATTTTCTATCGTTTTGATATAACTTTCAGGAAATTCTTTTGCTGCCCCCGCCAGTTTAGCTGAATTATAGGCTTTAAGGAAAATATCAATGGTGGCCACATGGTAAGTTGGCGAAAGTTCCCATTGCATACCATCGGGATATACCTGTTTTTTAATTTCGCGGTTAAGTACATCTATACCACTTTTACGCCAGGCCGCGGCCTGTTTAAGTTCGGGGAAGATACTTCCTGAACCTAAGACCCGTTGCGCTTCAAACAATAGGTGATTACCTTCTTTGCTGTAGTTTTTTGGGATATAATCTGTTTGCTGGTTAAAAAGGTATAAAAACTCCAATAAAAAAGCAGGCGTAAAATTAGGGGAAGCCACAAATAAATTAAAAGTTCCTGGTAAACTCTGGATCCGCTCTGATACTTCTAAGGGGCGCCAGGCAAAACTGTCGTTTTCATTAGATTTGCCCAATGGGTTCTTCATTGCCCAATCCCTAAACTGTAAAATCCATTCTTTGGCATATTTTTCATCACCACTGCTTCTGTAGGCCATTCCCATAGGCTGCCACCAGGTAACGCGGTGCAGCTGCCAACGCACCTCATTATCTTTTACCGGCCAAAAATCCCAATTGATATCAGTACCATAATCGTAATAACCATAACCTTTTTGTGGCTGAAATTTATGCAGCAGGGCATTGTCGGCCTTTAACTGGTTGGCTTTTCCAATATCTTTCCCCCTAAACCGGGCTTCATCACCCACATTAAAATCGGGATGTTTCACCGTTTTGCGGTTACGGTAATAGCTCAACAAAGCTTTGGCTGCATCATCATATTGGCCAGCCTGATATAACTGCGCCACTTTTTCTAAACCTGGATAAGTTAGATCAATGGCACTGAAACTTTCTTTGCTAATGGCCTTTTCCTGAGCTATTGCGTTTAAGGATACAAGAGCGAGGGTAAATAAAGCTATGATAGGTTTAAATTTCATCAGCTGGGATTATGATTTCAATAAATCGTTTAAATCAATTTTTTTAATGGCTACGTAACGTTTTAAGGCTTCGAGATAATAATAGTCGGCATAATCCAGCGGGGTATCAATTTCCGAATTATATAGAAATGCACCTACACTATGTTTCAGCAGAAAGTATTGGTTTTCGCCCGGCCTGGCCAGATAGGCATCAGAAGAAAGCGATTTCAGGATATCTTCAGCATAATCGACATACTTTTTGCCGTCTTTTACCTGGGTGCTTAAATCCAATAGGGCCGATGCAATTACCGCGGCTGCAGAGGCATCCCTTGGTGCCGGCACTTCGGTATCCATTGCATTATGCACATCAAAATCCCATACCGGAACTTTATCTTTCGGCATTCGTGGATGGTTCATGATAAATTTGGCGATATTTTCGGCCTGTGTTAAAAAAGCAGGGTTTTGGGTATTGGCATAACACATGGTGTAGCCGTAAAGGCCCCAGGCCTGGCCGCGGGCCCATGCCGATTCGTCGGTAACACCCTGGTGGGTTCTTTTGGCCAGCACCTTGCCTGTTGCCGGATCATAATCTACCACATGGTAAGAGCTGAAATCTTTCCTGAAGTGGTTTTTCATCGTGGTAATGGCATGGGTACTTGCCGCTGCGGCATAAATGGGTTTATGAAATTGCTTAGCGCCCCAATACAAATATTCGAGGTTCATCATATTGTCGATAATTACCGGGTAATGCCACCACGGAAAATCCCAGGATCTGATTACGCCCACCTTTGGGTTAAAACGGTTGTACAGGTGCTGTGCACCATCGGCCAATGCAGGTAAATAAGCTTTGTCTCCGGTGATGCGGAAAGCATTGCCATAAGAACAGTAAAGCATAAAGCCCAAATCGTGCGAACTGGTAATGTGGCGAACGGTATCGAGTGCCAGGGTAAACTTTTTAGCTTCCTGGGCCAGGTTTTTATCTCCCGTGAGTTCATATCCATACCATAAACTGCCCGGGAAAAAACCGGTCGTCCAGTCGGTTACCCCAGCCGTTCTCACCGTACCGTTCGGATTAACCGACCGTGGATTTTGCCCCGGCTGATAAGTAGCTGAAGCCTTATTTAACTGAAAGGCGATTACGTCGGTTGCTTTCTTTAACCAGATTTGAGGCGGGGTGTGTTGTATCGGCCTGGCATAACAGTTAACTATGAGCATAACGGTTAATAATACCAAACAAAAGGCTTTTTTCATCATGTTGCGGTTTGAATCTTTGATCATTGTTTTATAAGGGTGAAGTTATGTGCCCCGCAACAGAAACACTTTTGAATATTATCAGAAATATTTCGAATTTGGTTAAAATTCATTTTAAAAAGCTTGGTGACATCGCGTTGTTACAGTCTTTTTAGGGCTATATCGCACCCAGATAAGCTTTATAGGGAGATGAGCCGGCGATTAAGTGCCATAATTTTGGCATTTTATGGTGAAAAATGAATCCCTATTATCCCTGTTTTCAATTTTTTAATCAATATTTAAAGGTTTTAAGCTGAAATCTAAGGCCTGAACGTGTTTCAAATTCTAATTTTAACCTATATTTAGATGCTTATTAAAGCGATAAAACAATACATCCATTTAAAGCAATGCAAAAAACATTTAAACTAGTTCTGGTATATGGTTAATTTAAATAATGCGGGCATAGAACAATCGTATGCTATCGGAATCGATGTTGGTGGTTCTTCACTTAAGTGTGGGGTGGTAAACCAGAATGGCGAAATTTTATATTCCATTATCGTATCGTTAAAAAATGCGAAAACGCAGGGTGCCATTATTGCGCTTATTGTAGAAGCCATCAATACCTGTGCTAAAAAGTTTAAAAATCCTATTCTTGGAGTAGGGATCGGGTTTCCGGGGATTATTTACAACAACAAAATTATTGCCGGTGCAGATAATCTGCCAGGTTTTAAGCAATTGCCTTTGGGCGAAATTCTGCAGGAAGTAACCCGTTATAATATTGTAATGGATAACGATGCCAACTTAATGGGCCTGGGCGAAATGACTTACGGGGCTGCTAAAGATTGTAGCGATGTGGTTTTTCTTACCGTAGGTACAGGCATTGGCGGTGCGGTAATGATCGATAATAAACTTTATGGCGGGTTTAGGAACAGGGGAACGGAACTGGGCCATATTGTGGTAGAACATAAAGGAATTGCATGTGCCTGTGGCGGCCGCGGCTGTTTAGAAGCCTATGCTTCCGTAACGGCATTGCTTAACCATTATAAATCCATTCATCCAAACCCACCTGAGGAGATAGATGGTAAATATATGGTAGAAAAATACCTTGCCAGAGAAGAATATGCCCTTGTAGCAATGGAATCGCATTTCGATTACCTGGCCACAGGCATCATCAGTTTTATCAATATATTCAGTCCGCAAAAAATTGTTATTGGGGGCGGCATTAGCGAATCAGGTGCTTTTTATGTGAGGGAGATCGAAAGAAGGATAAAAACCTTGGCAGTACCAATTTCACTGGCCAGCGGCCTTGTAGTAGCAGCCAATTTAGGCAATAAAGCAGGCCTGTTGGGTTGTGCTGCAAATGTTTTTCAAAAATTTAAGGCATTTGATTACGTTACGAAATAACATTTATGTAAAATCCATTTCAGGTTGTAGCGCTTCGCTTCAACCTGATTTTTTTTTGTTGTAGCGTGTCGCTACGACCTAGACCAGGAACTGACTTCTTTTATCAGTCCTTTTTGTTTTAAAAAGACAAATTCCAAGGAAAGCTTCGCTGAGGGTCAGGCGGCAAATCATTGCTACTTTGAAAGTTCCGCTGAGGGTCAGGCGGCAAATCATTGTTACTTTGAAAGTTCCGCTGAGGGTCAGGCGACAAATCATTACCTAGATCATTTCCGAACCGTAACTACGAATATGATCTGACCTTAATTAATAATTTAAAGGCCCAAGCAAGACGCCAGGGGCAGATTTCGGTACAGTGGGGGATATCTCTTGTTGTAGCGTCGCGCTAAAATCCAGATCAGCAATGACGATCCCGTGGATATTTAACATTATTTATATCGATTTTTATGAAATAATTTCCCTCCGAAATGATTGTTTTGCTTAAATTACTGTAGGTTATCACATACATCTCATCACAAAATATTTAGTTGTTATTTGCTGCCGGTTCATATTCTTTAGATTCTATTATCCTCAAAATAGCAGCTAATAAGCCTAAAACAACAGTTTAAAACGCGGTTTACTCAAATTTGATAGTATTTTAAACAAATTTGAAACTCTTTTTCTTCTCCTTCCACTAAATTCGTTTCTGTTAAATGACCGGGAACGGATGTGCGGAAAAATAAATCTCCTCAACTTATCCCTAAAATCTTTTAAGGCCAGCCAACCTATAAAGTTTTAAAACATTTAACAATTGAAATGTGATTTTAACCAGATCATATTTCGGTACAGATTGAAAAAAGACGAACTTTATAATCAACTAACCAAATGATTAAAAATAATGCTGAAAGCTTTGCTGGAGATGATATTTTTTCGGTAAAGCAGATCAAAAGAAGACATTTCTTACAGTTTACCGGTGCTTCGGCACTGGCAGCTGGATTGGCGGGTTGTAAAAAAGATCATCCTGCCGAATTTGAAGCACCCTACGTAAATACCGATAATACCATCGATTTTAAGGATGATACCGGGCTGCTCAATTATATTTACGCATTAGAGCAACTGGAGGCCGCATTTTACATTAAAGCTGCCGAAAGTCTGCCTGCCACTTTTACACCGACCCAGGTTTTGTTTTTTAACGACATTAAACTGCATGAAATTGCCCATCGCGAGTTTTTTAAAAGAATATTAGGGAGTGCCGCAATCGGGAATTTAACCCTGGATTTTTCGGCCATTAATTTTACCGATGCTAACGCAGTGTTAACCACGGCCAAAACTTTCGAAGATTTAGGCGTTGCTGCTTATAACGATGCCATTGTGAGAAGTAAAAATGATTATAACCTCATTATTTTAAGCCAGATTGCTACCGTAGAAGCCCGCCATGCAGCCTACGTGCGCAGCCAGGTAGATACCCTGGGCTTTGCCGACCTTAACCAGTTAAGTGCCTTAGGTGCAGATGCAGCCAATGCACTCGATGTAAGTCTTGCACCCGCTAAGGTTTTGGAACAGGCCTTGAAATACATTAAAACAAAACTGAACGTAATCAATCTTTAAACCGCAAGAATATGAACATTTTAAATATCCTACAGGAAATCGAAGAAGCAGATGGAGCGGTTTACGAAAAATTAAGTCCACGGCGCAGCGCATTGCAGCATTTTTTCAGCTTCGGAAAAAAAGTATCATTAGCTGCATTGCCATTAACAATAGGCGCTATGTTTCAGAAAGCATATAGCCAAACAACCACAAATTCGGCCACTGTTGATTCGCTCAATCTGGTTTTGGCCTTAGCTTATATGCAGTTTCAGTTTTATGATAATGCCCTTACTGCAACACCAAACTTAATACCTGTTGCCGATAAACCGGTTATCACAATCCTGCGCGATCAGGAGCAGGCACACATCAATGTATTAATTAAAACCATTACCGGTCTGGGTGGTGCAGCAAGAGCTGTTATGCCGTATGCCAATTTCGATTATACGAAGGTTAATGCCAATGTAACCACAAACTATGGCACATTTTTAAGAACAGCAGTTGTGATGGAAGATTTAAGTGAGCGCGTATATAAAGGGCAATTGATTGGCCTGATGGGCACGCCGGTTTTAGCTACGGCTGCACGCATTCAAACTGTAGAGGCCAGGCATGCTGCCCAACTGCGCATGATGGTGAATAAATTACAGATTACCACACTTAAATTTATGAGGCCCTGGGTAAGTATAAGACGAAATGATGCAGATGGTACAGATTTGCTCCCGGTTACCGGAAACGATTCGATGATCGGTACCTTAAACCCGGTTTATGATATTGATTCCGGTTTGTTGAACAGGGAAACCAAAACCATACAGGCGGGCATAGAACTGATCGGTATCGGTGGCAATGCCGGCATAACGGTAGGGCCCGCATCCGAATCTTTTGACGAGTACCTCTTAACTGCCACGGCAAAAACAGCTGCCAATTTATTTATTAAAGCAGCATTTCAACTTAAATAATGATGGGTAGTATATCCCTTTTAAATAAAAGAACATGAAACAAATCCTACTCATATTTTTATTACTGATTGCGTTTGGCCAGCTTCATGCGCAGGAAGTAATCACTGTAAGCGGCGTAGTGCGCGATAGTGGAAACCAGCCCATGCCGGGCACAACCATAAGCGAAAAAGGAACAGCCAACAAAGTGGTATCGGCCAATAACGGCAGTTACCAGATCAAGGTAAAATCCAACGCCACCTTGGTGTTTTCTTACCTCGGATCGAAAGCGGTAGAACAATTGGTGAAAAACAGAAACACTATTGATGTTAAATTGGTTGACGATGAGAATAACTTAAATGAAGTGGTGGTAGTGGGTTACGGCACCCAGAAAAGATCAGACCTTACCGGGGCAATTTCATCTGTTAAAGGAACGGAGCTGGCCAAAAGTCCGGTACAAAATGTGGCCTCTGCACTTGTTGGCCGTGTTGCAGGTTTGCAGGTTACAGCCGATGATGGCTCGCCGGGAGGAAGTCCGGCCATTACTTTACGTGGCGGGGGATCCATTACCCAGAGCAACGAACCACTTTACGTAATAGATGGTGTACCCCAAACCGATGGGATCAATTTCCTGGATCCGGGCGATGTAGAAAGCATTGATGTGTTAAAAGATGCCTCGGCAACGGCAATTTATGGCGCAAGGGGTGCTAATGGTGTAATTTTGGTCACCACAAAACAGTTAAAGCCAGGCAAGCTAACCATTGGCTATGATATGTATTACGGCGCTAAAAAAGCCAACAAATTTATTCCGGTGCTTAATCCATATGATTTTAATGTACTGGTTTACGAGCGTTTTTTAAACAGTCCTGCACAGCTGGCGGGCGTAGAAAGTACTTTTGGCAAATTTTCAGATTACCATGCAAATTACGACAACAGGCCGGGCAATAACTGGCAGGATATTATGTTTGGCGACTGGGTAAATACACAATACCATAAGTTCAGTATTGCAGGTGGGCAGGGTGAAACCCGTTTTAACCTATTTTATTCAAATAATAACGATCAGGGGATTGTGCAGCCCGGCAGTTCGGTAAAAAATGTGGCCAAACTAAGCCTTTTGCACAACATCAATAAAAAAATAAAACTGAGTGCCATTGTTAACTACAGCGACCAGAAAACTACCGGTTTTGGTACCCGCGATGGCAGCGACCGTTTTAATACGCTGATCAGCTTTTTCCAGTACAGGCCTACGGGTGGCATTGGGTTAAGTGATGATGATTTTGCAAACCTTGATAACGATCCTACTGTGGATGTAAATGCCATACCGCTGCAAAACCCTAAAACAAGTGCAGAAGCCACACAGAAAGAATCTTTTAACCGGACATTGAACCTCAATACCACATTAGAATATAACTTCGCCGATCATTTTACCTATAGGGGCTTGGTATCGGGCCGCATTTCCGGAACGAAAGATAAGCTGTTTAGCGATGCGCGTTCGGTACTGGCCAAAAGAAGTGGCGGTGCATTTGGCTCGCTCACACAAACCGATATTAACGGTTGGAACTACAGCAATACAGTTACCTACGATAATACCTTTAATAAAAACCATAAGGTTTCTGTACTGTTGGGCCAGGAGCAGCTTTATACCGATCGTGAGGCTTTCAGTGCCAGTAACAGCAGGTTTCCAAATGTAAATTTGGGGCTTGATAACATTTCGTTAGGTACTACACCGGGCATCCCCACCTCTTTAGCCGAAGCCGAAAGTATGCTTTCATTTTTCTCCCGCATAAGTTATTCGTACAAAGATAAGTACCTGTTTAATGCAACCGTTAGGGCCGATGGATCTTCAAAATTTGGAGATAATAACAAATGGGGCTATTTTCCCTCTGCTGCATTTGCCTGGAGGGCCATTAACGAACCTTTTTTAAAGGATATCAAATTCCTCTCTGATGCCAAAGTGCGTGTAAGTTATGGTACCTCAGGAAATAACCGTATCCCAAATTATTTAATGCTCAGCCAGCTGGCTACAGGCAATTATCCTTTAAACAATACCAACAACGGTACGGTTTATCCCAATAACATCGAAAACAAAGATTTGAAATGGGAAACCACAAAATCTTTCAATGTTGGCCTGGATCTGGGCTTCTTTAAACAGCGGATTGCCCTTACCATCGAAGCGTATGATAACCGCACCAAAGATTTATTGTTAAATACCCAAATTCCTTTTACAAGCGGTTTTGCCAGCCAGTTTTTAAACATTGGTGCTACATCGAATAAAGGTTTAGAATTTACCCTGAATACCGTTAACATCAAAAGCACCGATTTTTTATGGAACAGTACCCTTACCATGTCGTTAAATAAAAACAGAGTGCTGGCACTGAGCAATGGCGAAGATTTTAGGTTAAGCAACAGCTGGACATCCCAAACCGATTATCTGGTACAGGTGGGAAGCGCCTTAGGGCAGATGTACGGTTACCGGTCGAACGGCGTGTACCAGGTTAGCGATTTCAATTATAACCCAACCACCAACATATATACCTTAAAACCGGGCATACCTGTTGATGTGAACTATGCGGCTCAACCGGGATTTTTAAAACTGATGGATTTAAATGGCGACGGAGTAATTAACCCGTCCGATAGAACCATCATCGGAAATGGTATTCCTGATTTTATAGGCGGTTTTAACAATACCTTCTCTTATAAGGGCTTCGACCTGAGTATTTTTATCAACTGGGCAACTGGTGGCGATGTGTACAATGCCACCAGGTTACAGATGAGTACCAATGTAAGTGCAAATGTGAATACTTTGGGTTATTTTAAAGATAGATGGACCACCATTGATGGAAACGGCAACGCCTTAAATACACCGCTGGTACTGGCCGAAGCCAACAAAGGAAGAAGCATCCCAAGGTTTGATGGTTACGGTGCCACGGCAAGGTTTTTCGATCAGATGGTAGAAGATGGCTCTTTTTTGAGGATCAATAACGTAAGCCTGGGCTATACCTTACCAAAAACATGGATATCTAAGCTAAAGCTGAGTAATGTGCGTATTTATCTTACGGGCTACAATCTTCAGGTATTCGATAATTATTCTGGTTACGACCCAGAGGTAAGCACCAATAAAAATGGCGGTTTAACACCTGGGGTCGATTTTGGGGGGTACCCACGCAGCAGGTATTTTGTTGCTGGTTTAAATGTTTCACTGTAAAAGAGATATCCGATTATGAAAACGAAATTAAAATATCATATAGCGGGCTGGTTTAAATGTTTAGCTGTAGCATTCATGCTCTGTAATTTTACAGCCTGCAAAAAAGCACTTACCGAAGAACCAAAATCTGTTTTTGATGCAGATCAGTTTTTCACCACCGCCGACGAAGCAAACCTGGCTACATTAGGAGCTTACGAAAGCATGAGCAATGGCAATACCCTGGGCTTTTACTCGTCGATCCTTTACGAAAACGATAACGATATTGCACAGGTAAGAGACGTTGTAACAACCGATTTCAGGGGTATTGCACATTATGTTATTACCGCCGAAGCCACTTATATGCAGGCAACCTGGCAAACCTATTATGAAGGGATTAACAGGGCAAACCTTGTGATTGAAAAAATACCTCAAATGGGCATTTATACAGATGGAACGCAGCGTAAAACCTTAAACCGTTATCTGGGAGAAGCTAAATTTTTGCGTGCATTTTATTATGCCGAACTGGTAAGGCTGTTTGGTGGCGTACCGCTTAAATTAACACCAACACATGCTGGCGATGAACTGCGTATACCCAAAAATACAACAGCAGAGGTGTATAACCAGGTGATTAAAGACATGACCGAGGCCATTGATTTATTGCCCGATGGTAAAACCACTGATGAGCGCATCAGTAAAATGGGCGTAAAGGGAATGCTTGCCCGTGCTGCACTGTTTGCGGGCGGTTATGCGCTGCAGCAAAATGGGCAGATGGAAAGGCCCGCAAACTATAAAGACTATTATGCCATTGCCCAAAAGCAGACTAAAGAGATAATGGATGCCAACACCTATTCGCTGAACCCTAGTTTCGAACAGTTTTTTAGAAACCAGTGCCAGTTAAAAATAGATCCTTTTGAGAGCATGTTCGAAGTGGCTTTTTACAATTTAACCGGGGGTACAACAAATTCGGGTGTTATTGGTCAGTGGAATGCGCCATTATCGGCGGCAGGCTCTAATTATGGCCGCACCAATTCTTATGTAAAAACTACACCTTTATTCAGGAATATGTATACCTCGGGCGATTTGCGCAGGGATGTTTCGGTAGCCACTTACCAGATCAATGCAGCAGGGCAGTTTCTGGAATATCCGGCAGCGCAGGACAATAACTTTGCGCCTGGCAAGTGGCGCAGAGAATACCAGGCGCTCCCTCCAAAAGATTTAAACAATACCGATATCAACTATGTGGTGCTGCGTTATGCAGATGTACTGTTAATACGTGCAGAAGCCGAAAATGAATTAAACGAAGGCCCAAATGCAGAGGCCTATAACGCCATTAACCAGGTTAGAAAAAGAGCATTTGCTGCAGATGTATTCGGAAAAAAAATCATCAATATTAAAATGGGTGCGCAGGGCAGCGGTTATACCAGCCCGCCAACGGTAACCATTACAGGTGGTGGCGGTACAGGTGCTACGGCCAATGCAATAATCAGCGCAACAACAAACCCCACAACGGGCGCCGTTACCGCTGGTGCAGTAGTGGGCATTAAAGTAACTAACTTTGGTGCCAATTATACTTCGGCGCCTACCATAACCATTACAGGAGGGGCGGGCACCGGGGCTACGGCAACTGCCGAAATTACCGATACACAAGTTCCTGCAAACCTGAATAAGGCTGATTTTTTTACAGCCATAAAAAATGAGCGTGCACTAGAGCTGTGTTTCGAAGGGTTGAGAAAATACGATTTAATGCGGTGGAATATATTAGGTTCGAGCCTTCGTGCAACAGAAGCTGCACTAAAAGCCTACAGGGCAAATTATCCATACCTTGCCGGAACAAATTTTAAAGATGGTAAAAACGAATTGTACCCCATTCCACAGCGCGAAAGAGATTACAATAACAAACTGGTTCAAAACCCAGGTTTTTAGATTAAAATAAATTTTGGTTGTAGTGTCGCGCTACGGATGATACTGGTTGTAGCGTCGCGCTACGACCCAAGAGTAGAAACCTTGCAGAATAAAAGAATGAAAAATAACATGCTCAAGCTGTTTGTGGTAATGCTAATTGTAGCTTCTATTGGAGTTGCGCGGGGGCAAACGGCATCACGGCCCAATATACTGATCATCCTCACCGATCAGCAAACGGCAGAAGCAATGAGTGCTGCGGGCAATAAATACCTGCGTACGCCTGCAATGGATAAGCTGGCCCAAAATGGGGTAAGGTTTACAAAGGCCTACTGTGCACAGCCACTTTGCACACCATCGCGTACCGCTATTTTTAGCGGGAAAATGCCTTACGAAACTGGCTTTATTGGCAATGCACCAGAAAAAGACGGCCAATGGCCTGATAGCTTGCTGATGATGGGCAAGATTTTTCAGAACGGTGGCTACCAAACAGGGTACGTGGGCAAATGGCATTTGCCTGTGCCTACTACAAAGGTAGGTCAGCATGGGTTTGAGTACATTCAGAATACCGATTTTTTAGATTATAACGACGCTGGTACGCCGGCTTATTGTGCCAGTTTTATAAAAGAGAACAAAGATAAACCCTTTTTATTGGTCGCTTCGTTTTTAAACCCCCACGATATCTGTGAGTGGGCAAGGGGCGAAACCTTAAAAATGGATGTTTTAGATGATGCCCCACCTGCCGATCAATGTCCGCCTTTACCCGAAAACTGGAAGATTCCGTTAAATGAACCACACATTGTGCGCGAACAGCAAAAAATAAGCAGCCGCACCTATCCGAGTGTAAACTGGAATGCCGGGCAATGGCGGCAGTACCGCTGGGCCTACAACCGCCTGGTAGAAAAGGTAGACCGGTACATGGAAATGGTAATGGCTTCGTTAAAAAAGTATGGTGTAGAAAAAAATACGATCATCATTTTTACGGCCGACCATGGCGATGGTTATGCAGGCCATAGCTGGAACCAGAAACAGATTTTGTACGAAGAAGCGGCGAAGGTACCCTTTATTATGTCGAAAATTGGCGAATGGAAAGCGCGAACCGATGATATGCTGGTGTGCAACGGTACAGATATCATCCCGACCATTTGTGGCTTAGCGGGACTAACAAAACCTAAGGGTTTGAAAGGGATAGACATTAGTAAAAGATTGGCTAACCCGCGTGAAAACCTCCGCGATACCCTGGTAATAGAAACCGATTTTGCCGATAATGAAACACTGTTGGGTATTAGTGGGAGAGCTGTAATTACGGAGAACTTTAAATACATTGTTTATAATAAAGGCGATATAAAAGAACAACTGTTCGATTTAAGCAAAGACCCTGGCGAAATAAAAAACCTCGCGGTAAATGCAGTTTATAAAAAGAAACTGTTTGCCTTGAGGGATTATTTAAAGCGTTGGTGTAAAACGAACGGAGATCGGTTTAGCGCAGGATTGTAGGTTTCGCCTGAGGACAGAAAGTTTAACCACAGATAAAAAAGATGCACACAGATGATTATTTAAGTGATCGAAATGTTTAAATCTGTGCTAACATTCGTCACCCTGTCCCGATTTTTCATCGGGATCAGGGGCTATATTGTAAAAAAGATGCTGAAATAAATTCAGCATGACGATTGAGAGATATAAAAGGGTGCCTAATTTACTGCTGTAGGTTTTGCGTGAGGGATAGCAGCGGAAAGCCCACAGCGCAGCGAGGACTTGCAGCGTATAGCCCGACCCGCAGGGGCACACCCAAATAAAAAAAGAGCACACGAATTTGGCATAGGCATGGAAAAAAAGAACATGCTTTTCAGGATCTGTGTTTATCTGTGCTAATATTCGTCACCCTGAATTGAGTTCAGGGTCTATATTGTAAAAAAAAGATGCTGAAATAAATTCAGCATGACGATTGAGAGATATAAAAGGGTGCCTAATTTACTGCTGTAGGTTTTGCGTGAGGGATAGCAGCGGAAAGCCCACAGCGCAGCGAGGACTTGCAGCGTATAGCCCGACCCGCAGGGGCACGCCCAAATAAAAAAAAGAGCACACGAATTTGGCATAGGCATGCAAAAAAGAACATGAACTTACACAAGCAATGAAAAAGATACTTTCCCTAACACTTGCTATACTCAGCCTAAATTCCCTGGCCCAGGAACAGCCCGGCATTATAAAGCTAACAGCAGAAAAACTGCATTCGAGGGTGCGCGAGTGGCCTTACCCGGCCAATGGTATAACCGTACCTACCAATGCACCGGCTTTGCTTTGGCCGGGCACTAACGGTAAAAATATGGTGAAGCCGATGGAGAGCGGAAGCGAAGTGCCCGAAGACCCCAACATTGGCAACGTGCGCTATAAAATTATACTGGCCAGCGATAAAAACTTTAAGAACAATATAACCGAAAGTGCCGAGCAGCGCTGGGCCGTTTACCCCTTGCATAAAGCATTAAAACCTGGTAATTGGTATTGGAAGTACGGTTATGCGCTAAAAGGTACTGGCAAATGGGCCTGGTCGCCGGTTTATAACTTTGTGGTAGATGCAAAATACGCGAACGAAAAAGTATCGCCTTCGGTTACAGCCGTATTAAAACGGAACGAAGGAGCACACCCCTTACTGTGGGATATGAACCGGAACGGCGAAACTTTTTACCGCAACAACCTACAAAACCCTGAGGCCAAAAAGTTTATTGCATTTGCCGAAAAATTAATGGCGGCACCTTTACCCACCGAGAAACCGCAGAGAATAATTGATACCACCGGGAAAAATGACCGCGAGAAGAAAATTATCATCGAGCGGATGTACCATGGTTTCGGCGATGCGGTGGGCACACCGGTGCGTAACCTTTGCATTGCCTATCAGCTTACTAAAGACAAGCGTTTTATCCTCGATGCCAAGCGCAGGGCTTTAAATATCGCCAATATGGATCCCAACGGCCTTGCCACCAGCGATGATTTTACCAGTGGTGCCGTATTGGAAGCTTTAGGATGGTTTTATGATGCAGGTTATGATGTTTTAAGCGCTAATGAAAAGGAACTGCTTAAAAAGATCATCACCATAAGGGCTAAACGCGTGTACGATCATTTGCCCAACCGTTTCGAACTGCATGTAAGCGATAACCATGTTTGGCAGATTACTTTGCGTAACCTGGCCATTGCTACGGTGGCGGTAATTAACGAGGTACCTGAAGCCAAAGAGTGGCTAACCTATATGTACGAAGTATGGTCGGCACGGTTTCCGGTTTTGGGCACAACCGATGGTGGCTGGCATGAAGGAAATGGCTATTTTAGGGTGAACTTTAGATCGATCATTTATCTTTCGCAAATGTTTGGCGATTTTAGTGGGGTAAATTACTTTAAGCTGCCATGGATGCAGAACCTGCCATACTACATGCTTTACACGCATCCAAATGCCTCTGCATCTACCGCCATAGGCGATATGTGGGAGAACATCCCTTCGATAGTAAAAGGCGAAGCCTGGTTTGCCGATGCACTTACCTTTAAACTAGATAACGGATACCTGAACTGGTATGTAAAGCAGATTAAAGCCGAAAATGCCGATTATTTTCATGGAACAGACGATTTCCTGTTGTTCCGCCTATTAAATTATAAGCCAGACCGGAAATTACCTGTTTTATCGCCCGCCCAACTCCCCAAGAGCCGCAAATTTGCCGATGTGGGCGTGGTAGCCATGCACGAAAACCTGGCCGATGCCGGTAAAAGCTTAAGCAGCTACCTGTTTAGCAGTCCCTTTGGCTCATCGGGCCATGGCCATGCCTCGCAAAATGCCTTTACCATTAATTATAAAGGGAAGGTTCTGTTTGGCGGCAGCGGTTATTACAGCAATTTTAGCGATAAACATAACCTGTTGTATTACCGCACATCGAAGGCGTATAATACGATTTTGGCCGACAGTTTAAACCAAAAAATCGGTGAAGAAGGTTACGGCTGGATACCAAGGGCAATAGCAGGGCAGCACATTCAGTATGCACTGGGCGATGCGGGCAATGCCTATGGCGAAATTAAAAGCGATTTCTGGTTAGACCGTTTTAAGCAGATCAATATTACACCGGGCAAAGCCAATGGTTACGGCGAAAGTGGCGTTACCCTATACCGCAGGCACATGTTGCAGCTGGAGGGCGGTTATGTTTTACTTTATGATGAACTGGCGGCCAATAAACCCGTAAAATGGACCACACAATTCCACGCGCCTTATTACACCATCGAAGCCCTGCCGAACAATAAACCCAATGAGCAGAATTTTGCTTTAAAAACCGATTTGGGCAGCGTTAACGCAAGTGTATTTGCCAACAGTCCATTAAACCTGAATGTGCACAATAAATTTTACGAAGCTGCGGTAAACTGGAACAAGGTTACCAATGACGAGGGAAAGATCAAAGATTTTGTAGATCAATGGCATGCGGGCATTACCTCGTTGCCTGCACAGCAGTTTAGGTTTTTAACACTGATACAGATTAAGGAGGGTAGGCCAGAGGTGATTAAAACCATATCGGCTACCGGAGGGCTATATCATTTACAGGTAGGCAATTGGGATATTGTGGCCCAATTAGACGGATCGAAAGCAGCGGTACTGCAGGTGAGCAATACCCAGCTGAAATCGGCCTTTGGCTATGGCAATCTGCCGGTCTCTTTTATGGGTAAAAACTATCAGCCAAAAATGAAAAACAGCTCGGTGCTGTTGGAAAATAATGGCACTAAGGTAGCGCAAACAGAAGTGGTAGATGAGCTGCCCGATGTAGCAAAATTTGATTATGAGCGGTAGGGGGTGGTTCGCTACTCCATAAAAACGGGGGCGTCATTTCGACTGGAGCTGCCGATTTTTCATCGGTTGCGGAATGGAGAAACCCATTAAAATAGGATTCTCGACTACGTTGCACTCCGCTCGAAATGACGATCCTAGGGAGATAGTTCGCTATTCATAAAATAACGTCCTCTCGACCGGAACGCAGTGGAGCGGAGAGATCTACAAAATAGGTTTCTCGACTACGTTGCACTCCGCTCGAAATGACGATCCTAGGGTAAAAATATCGTAATCCCTATGGGAGGAAGCTTTCATAGCTTCAATGATTTGGTGCTCCTTATGGGAGCAAGCTTTCATAGCCTCATGATTTGGTGCTCCCTATGGGAGGAAGCTTTCATGACCTCAATGATTTGGTGCTACCTATGGGAGGAAGGTTTCAAAGTAAATTGGCAGAGCAATGAGAATTTATCATAAATAGTGCTTATTTTGATATAGAAAATGCAAAGGATAACATACTTTATTTAATCCGTAGAAATGAAAATGTTTGGTAAACAGTTCGGGATATTTTTTTGTGGCTTTATGCTGTTTTTCCAGTTGGCTTTTGCGCAACAGGGCAATAAATATTTCAGAAACATTTCGGTTGATAAAGGCCTTTCGCAAAGTACGGTTTTCGCGATTAAGCAAGATAGCCTGGGCTTTATCTGGATGGCCACACAAGATGGCTTAAACCGTTACGATAGTAAGGGCTTTAAAGTATACCGCCCAACTGAAGGAGATAAGAACGGGCTGCAGTCACATTATATCAAAAGCCTGTTTATTGATCATAAAGGGAGCATGTGGGTAGGCGGAAACCAGGGCATCAGCCGGTACAATTACGCTTCCGATAATTTTGTGAACTATAAACTCCCGCGCACGCTGGGCGAATGGTTTGTATCTTCCATCACTGAAGATGCACAGCACAACATTTGGGCAACTACCATTGCCGGCAGCATATTTAAATTAACCGCAGGCGGGAGCCAGTTTAAAGCCGTAAATTTTAATGCCCTGGAGCATGGGATAAAAAAGATTGCTTACATCAGTGCTTCAAACGCCGACCTTTTAATCGGTACCGAAGTGGGGCTTTTTAAGCTGGCCGCAACAAGCCAGCATTTAACAAAGTTAAACCTGGGCGTAGATAAACCGGCCATAAACGATGTTTACATCGATGGCGAAAACCTATGGGTGGCAACTGAGGGTAACGGACTGATCAGGTATGGTACGGCTAATGCTAAAGTCACCTTTTTTAACCACCAGGTGGGTAAGAACAGCATTGCTGATAATAATGTAAGGTGTATCGGTAAAGATGCCGAAGGAAATATCTGGCTGGGTACCTTTAAAGGCCTTTCGATCCTGAATCTGGCCAACCTGAGCTTTGATAATTATTTCCACCAGGTTTCGCAGCCCTATACCATCAGCCAGAATTCGGTGCGCTGTATTTATCAGGATAAGCAAAAAGCAATGTGGCTGGGTACTTACTATGGCGGGGTAAACTATTACCATAAAAACGACATTAAATTTAACCTGCTCAGTCAGAATACAGGCAAAACTTCTTTAAACGATGAGGTTATAGGTATCATCAAACAGGATGATAAAGGGAATTTCTGGATCGGTACCAACGATAAAGGGCTCAACTATTGGAACAGGAACACCAATACCATCAGCTATTTTTCCAATCAGGAAAACAATGCCAATAGCTTAAGCTCGAACAATGTAAAGGCCATAGCATTTGATGGCAACGGCAATGTGCTGATCGGTACACATAATGGTGGATTGAATGCGCTTAATCCCAATACCGGTACCGTAAAAAGGTACAGGCATGATGACAATAACCCGAACAGCATTGCCGGAGATCTGGTATATAGCATACTAAAAGATAGTAAGGGCCGCATCTGGATCGGTACACGCTCCGGTTTGGATCAGTTTCATCCCGAAACCCAGTCTTTTAGCCACATCCACCTGGATAAGGCAGGTAAAAGGCTCAGTTCTGACGATATAACCTACCTTTTTGAAGACAGCCAGCACCGCATCTGGATCGGTACCACAAACGGGGTAACGCTGTTTTACCCGGATAATATGCTCTTCGGAACCACTGTAAACGGAAAAGAGAGCGAAGATATTGTAAACTGCATCACCGAAGACAAGAAACACCGGATATGGATGGGCACCCGTGAAGGACTGAGTTTATACGATGAGGCACAGCAATCTTTTATCAGTTTTAAGGCGCGGAAAGATTTTGTTCGCGGAACCATTTATGGTATCCAGCCAGATGATGAGGGTAATTTATGGATTTCGACCAATAGCGGCCTCGTTAAATTTAATACAGACAAAGGCCTGGTACAAACCTTTGATGAAAGCGACGGTTTGCAGAACAACCAGTTTAACGAATATTCTTTTTACAAAGCAAAAGACGGAATGCTTCTTTTTGGCGGGATTAAAGGCATTTCCTATTTCTATCCATCCATGGTGAACCAACAGCCCCTCGCCTTGAAACTTACTTTTACCGCACTTGAGGTTTTTAATCAAACCGTGGCCTCGGGAGATAGAACTGGTATCCTTGAGGGGCATATCGATCAGACTGAAGAACTACAGCTCGGACCAGAATACAAGCAGTTCAGCATCCTTTTTAATACCTTTAACTACATATCGGCCAACCGTACGCAGTACAATTACCGTTTGGAGGGGATTGATAATATCTGGCAGAAAACCAACGACATTAAGGTGAGCTACAATAACCTTCCTCCGGGCAGTTATACCTTTATGATTAAAGCAGTAGGTCCTAACGGAGAGGTTAGCCCAGTTCGGCAACTTAAAATCATGATTTTGCCGCCCTGGTACCGCACGTTATGGTTTTATCTGTTGGTATTTGTGATATTGGCAGCAGTTTCTTACCTCGGTTACAAAATCATAGCAGGCCGCATTAAGGCATTGCAGCAATTAAAGCTCGAAAGGATTGATAAGGAACGCGTAAGGGATATTAACCAGGTGAAAATGGATTTTTTTACCAATGTATCGCACGAACTCCGAACACCTTTAACACTGATTTTGGCACCCCTCGAAGAACTTTTGAACTTGCCCCAGACAGATAAAACCGTGAAGAGGAAATACGACCTGATGTTAATTAATGCCAAAAGATTGTACAACCTTGTCGACCAGCTTTTTGAATTCAGGAAAACCGAGATGGGCACACGGCCGCTTAAGGTAGAGAAAAGCGATATCGTAAGTTTTGTACACGAGGTTTATGAATCCTTCAGGCCCCTTTCCGAAAAAGGCAATATCAGTTACACCTTCCACTCTACCGAAGCCAGGCATGCTTTTTATTTTGATAAAGATGCCATGGAGAAGATTCTGTTCAACTTATTGTCTAATGCATTTAAATATACCGAAGCAGGGCATAAAGTAAGCATCGAACTGATCAAGGAACAGGATCATCTGCTGATTAAAGTAGCCGATACCGGTGTTGGTATAGGGGCGCAGGATTTATCTAAAGTATTCGACCGATTTTACCAGGTAAACAACCGCGAAATGAACCTGGGGTCGGGTGTTGGTTTAGCCTTTACCAAAAGGTTGGTAGAATTGCACCATGGCCATATTACTGCCGAAAGTGCGGAAGGGCAGGGCAGTGTGTTTACGGTTACCATTCCCATTGCCGACGAAATGTACCGCAACGATTTTAGCAAGGAGAATAAAATGTACGAGCTTTCTATTGTGCCCGATCGCAATATTGAGGCAGAAACTGCCACAGGCTTAGAAACAACAGTACCATTAGGAGAAGAACCAAGAGAAAGCACAGTCGCAACCAAACTTTTGATTGTAGATGATAACGAAGAAATTTTAGCTTATTTACAGGAATATTTTGGCAAGATGTACGAGGTGGCAATAGCCGTTAACGGACAGCTGGCACTCGATATGCTCGAAGTGCAGCAATACGATATCATCATCAGTGACGTAATGATGCCCGAACTTGATGGACTGCATTTTTGCAAAAGGGTTAAACAGAACATCAATACCTCACACATTCCGGTAATGCTGTTAACCGCCAGAAATGAAACCAGCCAGCAGATAAAAGGGCTGGAAATGGGTGCCGACGATTATATAACAAAACCTTTTTCTACCAGTTTACTGACCGCCAAAGTGGCTAACCTGCTCCGCTCGCGTAAACGCTTAAAAGAATATTATTCTACCAGAAAAGAAATGGTGCCCGAAAATATTGCCTTTAACACCCTTGATGAGGAGTTTTTAAAACAGGCCATTGCCATTGTTGAAGAATACCTGGCAGATGCCGAATTCTCTGTAGATAAATTTAGCCGCGAAATTGGGATGAGCCGCTCTAACCTTTACCTGAAATTTAAGGCCATAACCGGCGAATCGGCCACCGATTTTATTAAAAGGATCAGGTTTAGTAAAGCCGTAGAACTGATGCAGAGCAAACGTTACACCATTGCGCAGATTACCTACATGTGCGGCTTTAATTCGCCTTCTTATTTCTCCACGGCATTTAAGCAGTATTACGGTTGCATGCCAAGTGAATACCTGGCCAGGGAAGATGAAATGAAAGAGTAAACTTATTTTTCTCTTTCGTCATGCTGAATTTATTTCAGCATCTTTTCTGCTGCGCGAACTCTGCCATCGCTCGTTTCTAACAACAATGGCGTCATTTCGACTGGAGCTGCCGATTTTTCATCGGTTGCGTAATGGAGAAACCTATATTTCAGCATCTTTTCTGCTCTGCTAACGCTCGTTTCTAACGAGCGTTGAATAACCTTTCGTTTGCAAACGATAAAATCGTTTAGCTATTTATGCACCCGTTTGGAAACGGGCGCAAGCATGAACGTTTTACGAAAAAACTATTCTACAAGCTCGAATGGCGTTTGATTACCACCCAGCCATTTGTATTTGTGCAAGGTAGTTTGCTGTTGGCTATCCTTTGTTTTTTCAGGATGGGAAATGTAAAATAGCCCATTCCCCAAGGGGCATAAGCCAGTGGCCCCCCATTCAAAAAACCATCCGTTAACGCCCGATTTTGAATCTTTAATGCCTGCATCCAATAAAGAAAGTGTTTTAACTTTTAGCTGCCGCCCATTTGAAGGGATGTAATTTTGTGCCGGTTTCTTTTTACCATCGATTACAAATAAATCGTAATTCGGAAACTGGGGTTTTGTACCCCGGTATACTGCTGCAAACAAGTTTCCGGTAAATGGGTCGTAAGCCAGGTTTTGAATGCCATAAAGCGTATTGCCTGTTTTAACAAAATACTTTTCCAATGGTTTTTCAGGTCCGGAACGGTGCAGTTTTCCCTGGGCCAGGGGCTGGGCATACTTTTCCCAGTTACTTACATCATATTGCAGGATGACCTGATAATCGTTATCGGATCTTGCCGTATCGCCATAAATGCCATAAGCTACATATAAGAATTTTTTGGCACGATGGGTACTTCCAATGGCGGGTGCAAATGCCACCCCATCTATGCCTGAGCATGCAAAGCGGTGGGGTTCATCTTTATCGCCTACTTTAACTGTGGCTGTATAATCGTTTACGGGTTCTTTGAGGTAAACCGTGTGTATCAGGTTTTCTTTTTCGGCATCCATATCCGGTCTTACAATACGCGATGCATCGAATATCGCCACATAAAAGCCATCCCCATTCTCTGTTTGTACGCCCAGCTGTTTTTTGATCCCCTTGCCTATAGCGTCGTTTTTGTATTCTAACGAGCCATATATCTTTCCGTCGTCAGCAAAACTGAGATCGCCCAGGTGCCCCACAAAGCCTGTTACGCTACCGATCAGTTTACCCGAAAGATCTGTTTTAACGAGCTTATCGGTAAATGAAAAATAAACATAACCCTTTGCCTGGTCTACCACCACACCCTGAACATGAAAGCTGCCCTGTTTGCCCGAATAGATCGAATCGGGTAAATTGATGGTTTGGGATAATGCGCTATGGATTAACGAAGTAAGGAGCAGGAGAGATAAAATTGTTTTCTTCATCGAACAAGAATGTTATCAGTTTTCAAATTTAGGCTGCAATCTACGTACAAGGCAATAAAGTACATTAAATTTATGTTAAGTGTAACCGCGAAAACTGCAAAGTACTTTAGTTAGATGTAAAATAAAACCTTAAAATAACTTTTGCAATAAGGTTTCCTTTCGCTGCGGCGAAACTTCTACCTCTGCACCGTCACTCAGCTCTAAAGTACCGCCATCGCCTTTGCGGTATTTTACCACATAGCTTAGGTTCACAATTACCGAGCGGTTAATGCGCATAAAAAAATCATCGTTCAGCTGTGCTTCATACTCTTTTAAGGTTTTGGAAACGATGATTTTTTTATTGTCGGTAAGTAAGAATACGCTATAATTGCTCATGGCTTCAACCCTGATGATGGTGATTTTGTCGATAATATAAATCCCTTCGGCGGTAGGCAGTGCCAGCCTGGCATTTAATACTTCCGATTTCTGGCTGCGCTGCTTTGTTTTTCCGGCTACCCGCTTGTGCAGACGGGTTATTGCGGTTTTCAGATCATCTTCGTCAACAGGTTTCATCAGGTAATCTACGGCGCTTAAACGCAGTGCTTCGAGGGTGTAACTATCATAGGCGGTGGTGAAAATCACCTCGAAGCTAAAACTGCCCAGGCGTTCCAAAAACTGGAATCCGTTTATACCGGGCATTTCAACATCAAGAAACAGTACATCCGGACCGAGTGTAATAATGGCGTTCAAGGCCTTAGCAGGATCATTAAAAATGCCCACCACCTGAAGTTCATCATCGAAAGATTGAAGTTTTTGCGAAAGCAATTTACTTCCTCGGGTTTCGTCGTCTAAAATAACTGCCTTTAACATAGGAGAGATGGGTTAATGATAAAAATCGGGTTTTAAATCCGCTTGACCAAAACTTATGGTTAGATTTTTAGAAGAGCATATGGTATTTGGCATTGCTCAGTTTCTATACGTATGCTCAGTTTACCTGACTTCGTTTGTAAGGCCTGAAGTTTTTGAGGTAAAGAAACATTTCGGTACCAAAATCACTTTCGGTACAGATTATGGTCTGTTTTACTACCTCATTTTCTTTGCCGAATATAGTTTTCCATGTGTTTTTTCCTGCACTGCTGGCCGCCATGCTGTTAGCCGTTAAATCTATTGTTCCCGCTTTGTTGAATTTGACCTCAACCATAAAATATTTGATCAGGCCATTCTTCTTGCGGTCTAAGAATAACAGCCCGCTGCGGTAATTAACAGGTTGTTTTACGGCCGGCTGCCAGTTGCTGGGTCCTTTTTCCCAGCCGCCATCATCGTGTAGGGTAGCTGGCTGGGTAAAGGAGATCTTTATTTTTTCAATATCAGTTTGACCGGTTGGCAGCTGTATCTTAATAGGAACCTGCGAACGGATCTGTGCCTTAATGCCCTGGCACGCCAGACTTAAAAAGGCAAGGATGAGGATTTTCTTCATCGTTTAAATTTTTAGAAGGTATATTTTACACCGATGCCGCCATTTTCGGCACTAAAGCCACCGCCGTTATTAAACGTAAATACAGGTTGCCAATCGGCACTTATGGCAATAGGGAAGCCTTTAAACTTGTATTCCAATCCTAAAACACCAAGCGCACCTATGGCAGTGGTAGGATCAACAAGGTCATCATCAAAAGAGAAATATTCGAAATGGCCGCCGCCGCCAACATACCATTTCAGGTTTGGTACCCCTTTAATGGGCAAATGGTATTCGTAAGCTACACTAACGCCAATCTGTGTGCCTAAACCATTAAAACCCCTGTAGGTAAATATACCTTCTAGAGCATGTTTCTCTTTTAAGAAATGCTTCGCCGTAAGCGATATGCCATAAAGAAATTTTACACCGATAGCCGTGTTATAGTTTTCGGATGCACTGTAACTGGCTGGTTTGGTATTGGTCTTGGCCACTGGTGCCGATTTTACAATTGGCTTGGCAACAGTTTTGGCAGCCGGTTTTTTTGCGGGCGTTTTTTTGGTCTGTGCACTTATATTTATTGCAAGGGCACAAAATATGATGGTAAAGATCGTTTTCATGATGGATGTAGGGTTAGGGTTGATAAAATAATATTTTGTTCTGGTTGTAATGGGCAGCCAGTAAACCATAGCCATTTCCTGTTTTTACAAAGGCCAAACCATAAATATCGCCAGTGCCTGTAAGGGTTTTGGAGCAACCGCTATAGTTAACTTCGCTGGTTTGGATCTGGTTGCTGTTTAGCAGGGTAATGCGCTTATTGCCTGGCGAGGCAACCGCTACGATGTTTCCGTAAGCGGCAACATCAACCAGTTTTGGTAAACTCACAATTACACTTTTGCCCAGGGTACCTGCCTGCGTTAATTCATATTTATAAAGGCGGTCTGTACTGTATCCGGTGAGGTATAGTGTATCGTTGGCAATGGCCAAGCCCTTGGGGCTACCAAACACAGCAGCCAAAACAGTCATGGCGCTGCTGTTTAAAGGATCGTTAAAACGAAGCAATCTATCCTTGCCGTCATCTGCCAGGTACAGGCGGTTTTTGCTGTCGAAAGCAATTCCCCTTGGATTAATGAAACCTTCCTGGATGATCCTTAGGTATTGATAGGTACTCACGCCGTTAACGGTATTCTTTTTATAAATTACAATGCGGGCGTTTTGTTCGGTTTCGGTAATGTACAGGTTTTCGTTATTATCGAAAGCAATTGCTTCGGCACCCACGCTCTGGAAAGTTTGGGAAGGTGCTTTTTTGGCCAAAAGGTCGCTATAGCTGTTCCATATTTTGGTTATCCCGGTCGAACCGTATGGCTGTTTAAACTCTGTAATGGCTACTTTGCCGCTTGCAGATACGGCCACGCCGCAGGGATTGGATACATCAACAGAAGCACTTACCTGCAGTTCGGGCAAGCCACAGGTATCGTTTGGTTCGCTTTGACCTTTCTTTTTGCAAGAAATAATTGCTCCTGTTGCGAACAACAGGAACAGGATGGGAGCGAATGTTTTGAGGGTTTTCATAACTGATCAGATTAGATTTTTTTCAATACACCTGTATAGCTGCCTTTTAACGGGCCTTTTGGAGTAGTGGCATTAATGGTAATGGTATATTTATCGCCATCTTTGGCAATTGCAACCGTGCCGCCGTTAATTTCGTCGGTTAAATTATTAACCGTTACGGCACCTCCTGCAAAATTGGTGGCCGTGTTGTATGGCGCACCGTTTTTATAGGTGAATGAGCCGATCGGGATTACATAATTGCCAAGGTTTTTGAAACGGATCTGTACCGAATTAAATTCGGGTGTGAGGAAGTAAAGCCAGGCACCATCGCCGTTTCCTCCTCTGTAATCGCCGGAGTTAATATTGTTACTGTTGTTCTGGTAATCGAATTTACCGGCTACTGCACCTCCGTTTTCACTTTCATCTTTATCTTTTTTGCAAGCGGCCAGGCTAAAGAAAACACTCAATACAATGAGCATTTTCACAGTGTTTTTTAAGTTTTTCATGTTTTTGTTTTTTTAGGGTGGATGAATTATTGTTTATTGGCTTGGTAAGTAATGTTATTGCGTTCTACAACCATGATAGGGCTGTTTACATTTTTCCAGTTGGGTACCACGGCACCGATGAAATCGTTATTGGCTTTAAAACTGCCTGTAGCCAGGGCATAATAGGGTACCGATACCTCTGGAGCAATGCCCGTAACTGGTAAAGTTTGGTTAATTGGAGGTGGGTAATATTTTGTGCCGACCTGTCTTTCTTTAATGTCCCAGTCGATTGTTTTGGCAGCAGTAAACCTAAATAACAGCGTACCAGTCTTGAAATCGGCATTTTCGTAATTTTGTGCTGCTGCGGTATTGGCCAAAACGGCAAATTCAAAACCCTGGGCTGTATTGCTTTTATCGGTATATTGATAAGATTTAAGCGTTAGCAAACCAGTAGCATTTTTTTCGAGTGCGAAGCGGTAAATGTAGGTGCCAGTTCCATCCAAATCGAAACTGAGGGTGTTGTCGGCCACATCTGCAGCGATACTTCTCAGGTAGCCCTGGCGGTGTAAGTTTACCTTAATGCCAGTTCCATCCTGCGTAAAAGTCATTACTGCCAGCTTTTGGTCGCCGGTTTTGCGTTCAGCAACAATATAATAAGGCAATAGGTCTGCTTTTGTTACTTGTTGTGCGTTTTCAGGGTTGTTTGGATCATTTGGATCCGTCTTGTCTTTTTTGCAGGCGGTTAAAGTTGCAATCAGCATCAAGACACTTAGCGTAAGTTTTAATGTTTTCATGTTTTTTTGAGTGAATGTTGAATAATTCTGTTTGTATAAAAGCGGTTTTTATTGGTCTTTGCTCAGTGCTGCGAAGAAGAAATTAGCCGGTGGATCTACACCGAAATTGTATCTGCTTACCATGAGCTTGCCGTTGAGTACCAGGAAGTATCTTGCAATACCATTTTCCTTTGCAATGGCCATTACATTTTTAATGGTGGTATACGCATAGGTATTAGGCGAAAGGTGCACGGTTTCCTGATATTGGGTATCGGTAAATTTGTAAGCGAAAAACATAGAAGAGCTGTTTTCCCTGCTCAGCATCATACCACTGTACCAGTTGCCCGTAAACTGATTGCTGCCCGGAACTTTATAAAGGTTGCTGCTCAGGTAATAGCTTTGCAGCCCCTCAGCTTTGCTGATGTTTTCGTCGGCAATGGTGAAAACCCAATTGCTGCTGCCGCCATAATTAACTGTTATCTTGTTGTTTTCGAAAGTATAACTAACCGTTATGTAGTTTACCGCGCCCCAATCGTAAATTATCGCCTGTCCGTTTTCTTCGAAAGTAACCACATAAGGATGTTCGAAATTTTTGTTCCCTATGGTACGTAGGTAAGTGCCCGAAATAAAGTACTGTTTAATATCTATAGCCGCCTTTTGCGCATCCTTTTTGATTTTTTCCTTTTTACAGGCACTAAAAGTCAGTAGTAAAACTGCTGCTGTGAAGTAGATTAAGTTTTTCATGAGATCAGATTTGATGAGGAATATTTAATTGATTGGGTATCAGTTTAACCAAACAGTCATTTTGTTGTACATTTTATCCGTCCAGTCGCCACCACAATGTGTACTGCAGCCATTATCGGTTATGCCCTCGCTTTTGGCTTTAATGGGCGAGTTTGCCGGAATCTGGTCGTAAAGGCCTTTGCCATAATATTCTCCTTCATTGTTGCCGCTGCAATTGATGGCGAAAACCGGTATTTTAAAGTTTTGCGCATTCCAGGCGCCACTTCCACCGCATGCCGCCAGTACGCCCTTGCAATAACTTAATGTATTATTGGCCGAAATATCGCTGAAGAGCATGTAGGAGGCAAAAGAATAGCCACCAACAACTGCTTTCGTTTTGCTGATGTTGTATTTGCCTGCTATGGCCACAATGCATTTATCGTAATCTTCGCCGATCATTTTTGCGCTTGTATTCCAGGCGTCGGCATTTGCGTTACCAGGCGTTTTGCGGTATTTAACAATGGCTGCGGCATAACCGTTCGAAGCAGCTTTTTCGCAGATGGCGGTTTCGGCTGCGCCATCTAAACTGCCTTCGGTGGGGTTATTTTCGTCGTTGCCACTGCCCATAACCAAAATGCCTTTAAAAGTTGTGGCATCTTTACCGGTAAAAATTTTATAGGTAATGCCGTTAACAGTTTCAACCGTTTCTTTCAGGTTTCCTTTAATTACCTCTTTGGTTTCATCATCACTGTTCTTTTTACAGGCAATGGCAAGTAAGATGCAACAGGCAATTGCGAGGGTTAAATTTTTCATTGTTGTATTTTTAGGGTGTACCATATTTATTTCCGTTTTGCTGATACAAGTTTAAGTAGCCCCGAAATGGTATTTTTTAACAATGATTGAGGCAGCGGGATAGATGAGTGAAGGGGGAGGTAGGGTGAGGGAAGGCCGGAAGAAGAAACACAGAAAAATTTGACGTTTATGCCTGCTAATAGCAGTAAAACAGCTGATGCAAGGAGAGTGGTGTATGCGAAGGGATTGTTTCAATGAGTGGAAACCCCGTTTCATTTAGGGAAGAGAGAGAACTATTCAACTAATTTTCTGTTAATTTGGGTAATCAATTCATTAACAGTATAATAATTGAAGGATGAAATTTATTTTCCGCATTTTATGGAGCACTAGCCTTATCTTAATCATTATTGGAATTGGAAATAACCATGGATATGCTCAGCAGAAAAAGATTGACTCACTCGAACGGGCAGTGCTGGCAAACCCCTATAACAACGACCAAAAAGCAAAGGATCTGTTTTTTCTTGCTGCCAGTACAATAAGTTCAAACCCTCAAAAAAGTTTGGTTTACATCAATCAGATCTTTTCTTTCGAAAATAATATTAAGCAAAAAAATATTGTAGCAAGCAGTTATAGAGTTAAGGGAGCTATTTTGAATATCCTTGCCCGCTTTCCTGAGGCCTTAACAGCTTTAAGTTCGGCTTTGATCCAAGATAAGGCTGCAGGAAATACTTATGGTACCGCTGGCGATCTTTCCAACATGGCTACAATTTATCTCTATCAGTCAAATTTGCCACAGGCCCTAAACTATTATCAACAGGCTACCAGAATGCTTGAACAGATACCTGAAAGTAAACTTGATAATTATATAGATAGAAAACGCGACATAGCTGCTATTTATGGCAATATCGGACTGGTTTATATGGAAACCGCAGACTATGCCAAAGCAATTGATCATTTTCAGAAAGCCATTGCAGCGCAAGAAAAATTAAACAATAAATTAGGTACTATACCCTCTTTATCAAACATTGGAAATGCCTATAGTAGGCAAAAAAACTTTCAGCAAGCTATTTTTTACGCTACAAAATCAGCAAAATTGGCTGATTCTTTAGGTGATAAAATAAGCTTCGCTCGCGAAATTGGTAATTTGGCTGCTTATAATAGCCAAAGTGGACAATATGATCTTGGCTTAAGTTACAGCCTAAAGGCAATTGCTTTGAACAAGGCATTGGGCAATACCAAAAGTTTAGGTTTTAATATGCAGAATGCTGCCGAAGCCTATGCAAAAAAAGGAGATCTTACCAATGCAAAGCTTTACGGATTGAGGTCGTTAAAAATTGGTGAAGATTTAAAAATGCCCGAAATACAAAGAGATGCAAGCGAAGGCCTAAGTAGGGTTTATGAGAAACTTAAGTTGCCCGATAGCACGCTTTTTTATTATAAAAAATACGTATTGTTTAGAGATAGCATCGATAATAGTAAAAAAAGAGATGAAATAGCCAGACTGGGCATACAATATGAATTTGATAAAAAAGAAGTTACCTATCAACAGCAACAGGCCCTGGCCGATGAGCAGATGAAACAGCAGCGGCTTCAATTGGCCCTAAATGCTGAACAACTTAGTGCCAGTATGCGGTTAAGAAGTCTTCAGCAGGCACAATTACAGTTCGAAAAGCTACAAAAGGATGAAAAACAGAAACAATTGCTCATTTCCATTAACAATGGAAAATTACAATCTGTTAAAGTAAAGCAACTTTCGCAACAACAGAAACTGGCTAAGTTAGAACTCAAACAGCTTTGGCTATACGGGATCTTGATATTGGTAATTTTAAGTTCAGTTTTACTGTTTTTGTACAATAAATACCGGATCAGACAGCTTCGGTTTAAAAATACCCTGGCACAACAACAGGCTGCACAATTGAATAGCGAATTGAGTTATCAGAACCAGTTGTCGGAAAGCGAGCTGAAAGCCATACGCTCGCAGATGAACCCGCACTTTATCTTTAATGTGCTAAATTCAATCGAATCGTACATTATGGATAACGATAAAAAAGTTGCCTCGCGGTTAATCCAGAAGTTTGCTGCCTTGAGCAGGTTAATTCTTGAAAACTCCACAAAAAGCCTGGTTACTGCCGATCGTGAATGGAAAGCCATTAAACTTTATACGGAGTTGGAGGCCATGCGTTACGATAATGCCTTTAGCTATACCTTTAAGGTTAATGAAGAATTGGCGCTTAAAGAATTATTGCTGCCACCGATGTTGATACAACCCTTGATTGAGAATGCAATTTTACATGGCTTAATCGAATCGCCACAACCCGATGCGCATCTGGATGTAACCTTAAATTTAGAAAGCAGCTATGTTTACATCAGTGTTGCCGATAATGGTGTAGGCTACCAGAAAAGCACAAAACCTGTACTTCCGAAAGGTATCAAAGAGAAATCAATCGGACTTAAATCCATTCAGGAGCGGGTAGATATGATCAATCGGCAAAACCATGGTTTTCAGGCCAGTTTTGATATCCGGTTAGGAGAAAATGAAAAGGGCACGATCGCCACCATTTGTTTGCCAATTATCAAGGCCGAATAAAGCTTTATTGATAAATCGTGGCAAATGTTGGCATAACCGTAATTGATTTATTTTCATCCTAACTTAAGGGTAAAGAAACAAAGAAGATACTGCCACGGTCTACTTCACTTTCCAGCCATATTTTTCCGCCATGTGCTTCTACAATTTGTTTGGATATGGCCAGGCCCAGACCGTAAGAATGTTCGCCAGAAGTACCTTTTCTTTTGGCATCAGTAAAAATATTAAATATCTTCTCCTGTAAGTCTTCCGGAATTCCAATACCCTGATCCTGTATTTTGATTACAATATCTCCCTGTGCCTGGTACATTCCAATTTCGATTACAGCACCTTTCGGACTGAATTTGATTGCGTTAACAATGAGGTTACTCACCACACGCCAGATTTTTTCTCTATGCGCCCGAACGGTTGCCTGGATCGGATAAAACTTCAGTTGCTGTAACTTGTCGTTTGCTTTAAACGTAAGTAAGTTAACACAATAGCGTACAAGGGTATGCAGCTCTACAGGTTCTTTACTTATGCCTTCTGAGCTGATGTTTACGTTTAGCAGGTCTGCAATCATTTCGAGCGAATGAAGGCTTGATGTTTCTAAAAGATCGAGCATCTCCCGGTCTTCAGGTGGAAGATCGCCGGTTTTAAGCACCCTCGAAATGCTAATGGCAGCAGCTATGGGGCTACGGAGATCGTGGGCCACAATTTTCATCATACGGGTATTCTCTTCCTGGCTTTGTTCGAGTGCGGTCAAAACCTTTTGCATATCTGTGTTCTGGCCTGTGATTTTTGCATTTAAGTCCTTTAATTTTTTTCTGCTCTGCCAGAGTAAAAATAAGGTAACAGTTGTCATTAACGAGAAAATAATGAAGGCTATGAGCGTGATTTTTTTTACCTGGTTATCCTTGCTGAGGAGATTAAGTGCATACTGCTGTTCGTTGGTTTTAAACACCAGGTCGATATCGGCAACTTTTAAATTGTGGGTTATCTTGTCTAATGAATCGCGTAAACTATAATACTGCTGTACGCGCAGGTAGGCTTCTGATTGGTTCGCTGTGCGCTCGAAAAATTTCCATTGCAGTTTGTAGAGCTTTAACTGCGTTTCAGGCATCATTTCTCTTCCTGTTTTTTTATCATCAAGCACCAGTTGCAGTTCATCCAATAGCTTGGCAGTTTTTTTATAATCTTTTGTCTGAAAATAAAGGTCGGCCAGTTTCAGTTTTGCGGTTTGTGCATCTATTTCGGCAAAATGTGGATGGTCATTAATTTTTATACTCTTTTTTAAGTATTCTTCGGCCGTGTTGTATTGCTTTAGTTTAACATATACTCCGCCCATATTGCCATATACTACACCACGCGCAGCTTGTATAAAATCTTTTTTGCTTTGAAGTTGCGGATGGTAGCGATCCATAAATTTCAGTTCTTTTTCGTAATAAAAAATGGCGCTATCCAGTTTTCCCATACGTTCGAAACAGATTCCTGCGGTATTGAGAAAATTCCTTCGCGAGAGGTACATATCGTCTAAAGTTTTCTCGTCATCACAGTTGTTCCCTTCGGCATAAGCTTTTTTAATATAAGCGATCGCTTCCGTATAACGTTCCTGTTTGTATCTGATCAACCCTAGCCGATAGGTAAATCCATAAGATTCGCATCTGGGCAAATTTTTGAGTGCAAAATGTTCTGCATCATAATAATATTTAAAAGCCCTGTTGTATCCGTTTCCCAACAATATGGCATCGCCTTTTGCAAACAGGGTATTTGCATATTCTAATGGGTATTGTTGTTCCCAGCCCTTTAATACAAATAACATACTATCGGCGTATTCATTTGCTTTTATGGCATCTTTATCTCCCAAAAGGTGGAATGATGTATGATCCTGATATTTTTCGAACCGCTCCTTTATACTTGGGTTTTTCAGCAACTGATAAGCAGAATCAAGATAAATCAGAGCTTGTACTGCCTGTCCATAATAAGCCATGGTATCGGTCCTTTTTAAAATGTTTCTTGCTTCTGGAGAAAGCCCCGGATCGATTTTTTTTTGTTCGGCCTTGCGGCAGCCTGTTACCGATAGTACAATGAATAGGCAAAACAGAAAGTTTTCGGGCCTAATATATTTGGTATATGGAGCACATTTTACCTGCATCTCCTAAAAACTGTTTTGGTACATAGTGTTTACATCAATTTAGAAAAATAACCAGCTGTTGTTCAGCACACAATAACGGTTTTTCATTGCCTTGTTATGCTTAAATGTCTATAATCCTGGTTTTTCTAACTGTTAGTTATTCTTGTTTGGTAAATAAAGCGAAATGAATAAGCTGGTTGCTTATCTTATTGCGCCCTAGTTGGTTGAGTAGCAAAATGCCTGCCAAAGTGCTTTTGGAAGATTTATCATTTGAGCATGGTAATTTAACTGTCTTGCTCATTTAACTAAAGCAGCTTCCTGAATTAGTATTATTGCAAATAATAATTAGCAGGGCGGATAACTAATTAATTAATGATGTGGCCAAATAGTGCTAAAGTGTTGGTTATAGCTTAAAAAAATCATTATTTGTAAATTAAAGCATGTTTTTTTAACAGGTTTCGCCGTTTTTTATTGTATTCGTAGTTTCTAAGGCATAAATTTGAAAGAGAAACATGGATGTATATAGGGATTATAGTGATCATGAGCTTTGCTCACTTCTAAAAGAAGGAGATCGACCTGCCTATATTGAAATTTATACCCGTTATAATAGTCTTTTATACTTGTATGCCTATAAAAAGCTTCGCAATACGGAAGAAGCGAAAGATGTAGTACAGGATGTTTTTATTCAGTTATGGAACCGCCATCAGCAACTGTCTTTCGATACCTCTTTGGCCGGATACCTGTATCAATCGGTTCGGAACAGGGCGCTGAATATATTTGCACACCAGCAGATCGAACAAAAATACATCGATTCTTTAAACAGTTTCTTAACTACACAAACCTCGGGTACCGATTATCTCATCAGGGAAAAAGATATTGCTGCATTAATTGAGAAAGAAATTAATGCGTTACCGCCCAAAATGCGGCAGGTATTTCTATTGAGCCGCAAAGACCATAAAACCTATAAGGAAATCGCTACCGAGATGAACATCTCCGAAGATACGGTGAATACCCAAATGAAAAGAGCTCTTAAAACCATGCGCGATAAATTAGGTCCTCTTTTTATTCTGCTGGGACTTTTCTATTAAACTGATTTTCTTTTTTATAAAAAAAAATAAGCTGCTGTTAAACAGTTGCTTACGTGTTTTTGTGCGTTTTTCTTAAATAAAATTAAAAAGCTTGTCACTGTATCGTTCCAGTTAACTGTCATGGTTATAATTAGCGCTTAAATTTACCACCAATGAACAACGCCGAAAAACTATTAGCCAAGTACAAAGCTGGAGAATGTTCCAGCGAAGAAATATTAATGTTACAAAACTGGTTTCATGAGCTCAATGCCGAAGATGATTTACAGCTGGCAGACGAAGAGCTGGAACAGTCGAAAATTGAAATGTGGAGCGTGATAAATAGCCAGACACAGCCTGCAAAAGAAGTTAAACTGCAACCATCACGCTTAAAATATTGGGTGGCTGCTGCTGTTTTTGTTTTGGTACTCGGAGGACTGTTTTTTTACAAAATGCGTTTGCAGCAGGGCGAAGCCAGGTTGTTAGCTAACCGTGCCATAAAACCGGGCAAACAGGCTGCAACACTTATTTTATCTGATGGGACAAAAATTATATTGTCAGATCATTCAGATCGTGCTGCAATAAGCGAACAGGGCGTAAACATAACTAAAGCAGCTGATGGAAAACTGATTTACAAGGTGATGGGAAATGCGGCTGATACAAGTATTTACAATACCTTATCTACGGCCAAAGGACAACAATATGGTGTAGTGTTGCCGGATGGATCATTGGTGCATTTAAACGCAAGTTCATCTGTTACCTATTGTACGGGCTTAAACCATACTTACAAAAGGAAGGTTAAATTAACGGGAGAGGCTTATTTTGAAGTTGCAAAAAATAAGAAACACCCATTTGAAGTATTTACCGGAAATCAGGTGGTAGAGGTATTGGGTACACACTTTAACATCAACAGCTATAACGACGAACCGGATACAAAAACGACATTGCTAGAGGGGAGCGTAAAAGTTTTCCCGTTAGAACATGCGCATAACGACGAATATAAGGTACTTGTTCCGGGTGAGCAGGCCATTTTAAGAAAGGGTGCCATTAAGATAGAAAAAGTAAATGCCGAAGAGGCCATATACTGGAAAGAAAACAAGTTTAGCTTCCATAGCGAAGATATTGAAACGGTGATGCGCGAGGTAGCAAGATGGTATAACGTAACCGTAATTTACCAGGATGATGTTAAACATGTAAAAGTTAGCGGTTCGGTTTCGCGCTTTGCCGACATCAGCATGCTGCTTGACAAATTGGAAAAAACGGGCCTGTTGAAATTTACAATAACGGGCAAAAATATTATCGTATCAAAAACCTAGAAAAATATTATCAATTAATAAGAACCATAAATCCCTAAACTAAACCAAACAGATGAAGAAAAATCTACAACAAAAGAGCTGAACAGCTTGTAAGGAGGTACCATAAAGCGCAGAGGTGTTCGAGCACCCCTACGCAAATGCCTGGGTACCATTCTGAACGGGAAAAATCCCGAAAAGACCGACTGAAATCAATCTAGAACCTAAACCCAAACCCTACAAAAGTATGAATAAATCTACTTTTAACCTAGGTGTGCAGTTTAACTGCCTGCGCCCTAAAATTTTCATGGCTATGAAAATAACTACATTTTTGGTTTTAGCCATCTGTATGCAGGTAAGTGCTAGCACATTTGGCCAAAATATAACACTCTCTCAAAAAAATATTTCTTTAATTGAAACACTGAACAAAATAAAACAACTCTCAGGCTATGATGTACTTTATGGTGATGATATTTTGCCAAAAGCTAAAAATGTAAGCTTAAAACTATCAAATGTTACCCTAGATGCCGCACTTGAAGAGATTTTTAAAGGGCAGGACCTAACTTATTCCATCAGTGATAAAACGATCGTAATCAAAAAGAAAGACATTGGCTTTTTAGACAGGCTGATCAACCGGATCAATGCCATTGAAATTAGCGGAAAAGTGGTCGACGAAAAGGGCCTGCCAATGAGTAATGTAAGCATCAGGTCTAAAAGTGGTGGAAAAGTCGTTTACAGCGATAGTAAAGGTGCTTTCGCCATAAATGTAGAAAATGCAGATGCGGTACTTGTGTTTTCTTATGTAGGTTATGCAACCAAAGAATTGCCTGCGGGAAAAAATATGACTGTTGTGATGCAGCCCGATGTTTCTATCCTGGAGCAGGTGGTAGTAACTGGATACACCCAGAAAAAAGCATCAGAACTTACCGGAAGTGTGCAGAGCATCAGCGGAGAAACATTGCGTAATGGGGTATCAACCGTAAATGGATTGGCCATGCTGAAAGGAGTTGCAGCAGGTTTGTACATTGTAGAACAAGGTGGTAGTGTAGCCAACCGCGGCCAGGTGGTTTTACGCGGACAGAGTAGTTTTAACGATGCTTCTAATACCAATTATGGTCCACTTATCGTAATAGACGGTGTAATTACCAATGCGGCCAATCTTCAGGATATTATCGATCCACAGGATATTGAAAGCATTAACATTTTAAGGGATGCGGCCTCTACGGCTATTTATGGCTCAAGGGCCGCTCAGGGCGTAATTGTAGTGGTAACAAAACGCGGAAGCGTAGGTAAAACCAAAATTAATTTTGGGGCCAATTACGGAAAAGTACAGAATAACCGTAACATACGTTTTATGAATACCTCTGAAGCTACGGCCCACATTACCAAATACATGCAGGCCCTTTATAATGGTACAGCCTCTCTAAGAACCACATATCCAACATTTAACCAATATTTCAATGCAACCCGTATTTTCTCAGATGCAGATCAGGCCGTAAATACCGAGTGGGACAACAATGCTTTTTTTACCGACGGTAACCAGAGCGATATCAATCTGTCAGTTTCCAGCGGAACGGATAAAACTAAATTTTATACTGCCTTAAACTGGAACAAACAAGATGGTACCCTGCTGGATGATGGGCTAAGCCGTAAGTCGATCCGCGTTAACGTAGATCAGAAGATTACAGATAAACTTACTTTTAGTTTAAATACCAATGCCATACTGGATAATTATACTGCAACCAATAGCGAAAACCAGTATTACCTGTTCCAGCCCTGGGTTTCGCCCAATTATGCCAATGGTGCGCTGGCCGATTCTATCCCCAATTATACTTATAGGGCAACAGGGGCACGTTTAACACAATATTATGATAATCCGCTATTTTCTCATGAGTATAATACGGTAAAAACGAGCCGACTAAATTTAATGGGAACCGGCATTTTGAAATATGCTGTAACCCCATGGTTATCATTACAGTCGGCTAACTCCATTAACTATAACAACAATAGCGTAAACAGTTATAAGGATCCTCGCACATACAGGGGAAGATATGATGGGGCTGCCTCTAACCGTATTTTTGTTAACGGGGCATTGAGCCTTAACGATACCAAGAGCACGTATTTTTTAACCTCCAATCTGGTTAATTTTAATAAGTCCTTTGGCGATCACCAGCTTTCTGCGATTATTGGTCAGGAGTATTCGCGCACACATTCCGAAAACGTTTCGGTTTCTGCTTACAATACTCCTTATCCGGGCGAACGTAATTTGGGTGCATTTTTAACTTATGGCACCTGGATCAATAAACTTACGGGTACGCCGGCTATCCCATCATCTACCGCACCTGTTGATAAAGCTTCGTTCTCTGTTTTTAGTGAGGTAAATGATAGCTATAAATCGCGGTATTTTGCTTCGGCCTCCATCAGGAGAGATGCCTCTACCAATTTTGGCCTAAATAACCGCAATGGTACTTTTTATGCCGTAAGTGGAGGCTGGTTAATCAGTGGCGAAGAATTTATGCAGGGTGCTAAAGCCGTGAACAACCTGAAACTGAGGGCTTCTTATGGTACTTCAGGAAGGGAAGCAGGTGCTGATTATCTCAATTTTACTACCTATAGCGATGCTGTGTTCTACAATACCACTACTACCTCGGGCTCTACCATCAATCGTTTGGGCAATGATAACATCACCTGGGAAACCACCTATGCCACCAATTTAGGTTTAGATATCGGTTTGTTTAAACGGGTTAACTTAAGCATTGATGTGTACAATAAAGACAGTAAAAACCTGCTCCAGAATGTGGCCTTACCAAGTTATGTAGGCTTCAGTTCCCAATACCGCAATGTTGGCGAAATCAGGAACAGGGGGATTGATCTGCAGTTGAATACAGAGAACATCCGCTCGAAAGATTTTAGCTGGACGATGAATTTCAACATCAGTTTTAATAAAAACAAGCTGGTTTCTATAAAAGGAGATTCATTGATTGATGGTTATTCAGGATCATACTACCGTTATGTTGGCGATGATATTAACACGCTGAAAGCCATTAAATATGTTGGTGTAAACCCGGCAAATGGCCGCCCTCAGTTTGAAAGGATCATGCCTAACGGACAGGTTCAGATTGTTGATAGTATTGCGCTTGTAAAAGCCGACCGCTTACGTGGTTTTCAAGACATTGGTTCGGCAACGCCAAAGTTTTTTGGCGGCTGGACAAATAATTTCCGCTATAAAAATTGGAATTTGAGCTTATTGTTCAATTTCTCTTATGGCAACAAGATCATGAACAATGCTGTAAGAAGCTTTGTTAGTCCAACAGCATGGCAGGCAGGTTTTAATATTCCACAGCCCAACAGTGCCATACGTTTTTGGCAGGGCCCCGGCGATACCGATGCAAACTATCCGAATTTCTATGATTTAGCCTTCGATCAGCGAGGCGGCATCAACATCAATTCGTCGCTCTTGTATGTAGATGCGAGTTATGCCCGCCTGCGCAACGTTCGTTTGGGATATGATATACCGGCCGCAGTTTTAAAGAAAATCCATTTGGGTTCGCTTAATATTTATGCCAGCATGGATAATGTTTTTGTGATTAAATCCAAAGATTTATTTGCTTCAGATCCTGAGGGTGCAACAATTGGCGGTACCTCCAATGCCTATAGCGGTACGGGTATAGCAAGCGGAATGCCCAGACGTTTTGTAGTGGGTTTAAATGCCGGGTTTTAATTCTTGATTCCATATTAACTTAAGAACAATACAATGAAAAGAACAATATTTAATATAGGATATATCGGCGCGTTATTGATCATCATTACTTCATCAGCCTGCAAAAAACAGCTTGATAGTCTCGCTCCGCATAATGTTAACTTTGAAGATCAGCAGTTTGCATCGCCAAATGGTTACACCAAAGCAACGATAGGCAATTATGCCGGTTTATATGCTTCTTACGAAACGCCCTGGTTCAATATCAGCGAATACCGGGGCAATAATGTAAAAGTGATTGATGTAACATCAACCAGTAGCGCCGCCGATTTACAAAATACGGATGCTTTTAAATACAACAATTCAGAATCGAAAGATTTTGGCTTATCGGATGCCTTTTGGTTTGCCTCTTACAAAGCGCTATTGGGCGTAAATGTGGTACTGAAAAATGTATCGCCAACCGAAACCAACAACGTAATTTTACAGGCGAAGGCCGAAAATCTCTTTTTAAGGGCCTTTATCAATTTCAACCTGCTCCGTGTGTACGGCCGTCCGTATTATCAGAGTCCGGCTACCAATCCTGGCATTCCGATTATTACCGCACCGCTCGATCTTACGGCAACACCACCGGCAAGGGCAACGGTACAGGCTTCTTACGATCAGGTTGTGGCCGATTTAAATCAATCAATAGCTACCTTCAAATCGAAAGGGGTTAATAGTTTTGCTTCTAAATACGGTGCGTTTGCACTTCTTTCGAGGGTATACCTGTACATGAGCGGCACTTTTGATCAGCCAAATGCCAATTATGCCAAACTATCGGCCCAGGCTGCCGATTCTGTAATCGTTAACGGTGGATACCGCTTGTTGCAGGGTGCTGCCTATTCAAATTACTACAGCGCGAGCAATCAGTTGAATACAGAAACCATCTGGGCCATTAACCACGAAGCCAATACCTCAAATCTGCCCATTCTGTTGATGCAGCCCCAGGGCACCTATGTAGGCCTTTACACCACCGGACAGATTAAACCCTCGCCCGATCTGCTGAGTAAACTGGCGGCCAACGACCTCAGGAAAGGCTTTTATTTTACCGATCTATACCCGGGCAATACTACCGATGTATTAAGCACCAATAAATACAGCTACCGTTTTTTTAACGGGGTTAATGGCGTTTACTATTCTTATGCTGCCTTTAATCATTTAAGACTGGCAGAAGTTTACCTCAACAGGGCAGAGGCACGGTTAAAAAGCGGTGATACCGGCGGTGCACTTGCCGATTTAAATGTGATCCATACCCGCGCAGGATTAACACCACTGGTTGGTTTGTCAGGCCAGGCACTTTTTGATGCCATTTTATTAGAAAGGAGGCTGGAACTCGCTTTCGAAGGACACAACAGCTACGATTACTTCAGAAACGGCCTTCCAATGGTAAGGAACTATAATTCATTTAACTCGCCCCCGTTAACCGTTAATCCAACCGATGCTAAAGTAGTAATGAGAATTTCTCAGCTTGTTTTAACAGAAAACCCAAACATTACCCAGAACCAACAATAACCTACCCATATGAAAAGATATATATTATTTATGGCTGCAATGCTGACCATATATAGCCTGCAGGCGCAACAATCATTTACCCTGAAAGGCCAGATAACCGGTAAAGAAAACGGAGTATTGCGTTTAAGGTATGCACAGGCCGATGGCAAATATGTACAGGATAGCACTACCATAACCGCTGGAAAATTTGAATTTAAAGGCACGCTCACCGAACCTGTAATGGCCTATATCGTTGGCGATGTGAAAAAACCATCTATGGATGATCCCAATTTTGGTGTTTTGTTTCTGGCCCCGGGAGCGCTCAAGTTAGCACTTACCGAGGGGCAGTTTAAAACGCTAAAGTTAATGGGCTCAAAGCCACACGATGAATATGTTCAGCTCGAACAAAAGAAAGCATCAATATCAGAAGAAACCAAACCAATTTTAGCGAAACTCCAAAAGGCGAGCGATGCTTTTGTACAGGCAAAAAAAGAAAATAAACCCGATGCTGAACAAGATGCTTTGCGTGAAAAAGCCGCTGAAATCAGAGATCAGCTTGACCCCTTTAATTTGAAACGCGATAAGATCGATCTCGATTTTATCAGCCGCAACCCCGATTCTTATTATGCAGCCTATTTGCTTAGTTTCAAAATATCGGGTTTGAAACTGGCCGAGGCAAAAAAGTATTATGATGCTTTTTCGCCTTCAATTAAAGCAAGCAGTTATGGTAAAAGGATGCTAAAAGAAGTTCAAAACCTGCAGTCGGGTTCGCCGGGCAGTACAGCATTGGTTTTCGCTAAAAAAGATATTAAAGGGCAGGATTTAAGCCTGGCCGACTTTAATGGCAAAAAATATGTTCTGCTCGATTTTTGGGCAAGCTGGTGTGTGCCCTGCCGTAAAGGCAATCCGCATTTACTGTCGCTTTACAGCAAATATAAAGACAAAGGTTTAGAAGTTATCGGCGTTGCAGACGACGACAGTGCTCAACAAGCCTGGAAGAATGCCGTTGAAACGGATAAAATAGGCGTTTGGAGACATGTACTCAGAGGACTAAAACGCACGCCAACAGGTTTCGACCGATCAGAGGATGTAAGCGAGGGTTTTGGGATCCATTCGCTGCCGACCAAAATCTTAATTGATAAAAATGGAATAATTATCGGCCGTTATGGCGGCGGTGGCGATAGTGATGAAGAAATGGACAGAAAATTAGCCAGTATTTTTAACTAAACCTATTGCACAAAAATGAAAACAATGTTTAAAAAAATAAGCCTTACATTATTTATCGGTGCTTCAGCACTTGTAGTATCGGCACAAAACCAAACGGGCTACCTATTAAAAGGCACCATTAAGGGAATTAAAGGCGGAAAAATCTATCTTTCCAGGTATAATGAAGAAAACAGGACTTCAACTAAGCTGGATAGTACAACGATTGCGAACGGAACCTTCGTTTTTAAGGGAAAGCTTGCGGGTGCAGAAATGCTGGGCCTGCTTATTAAACCTGGCAACTGGTCTACCAATCTATTTTTAGAGAATGCTGCCGTTAATATCAGTATTGATACAGCAGGAGCAGAGCATTACGATTACACCAAATATGGACAGGACAAAGGCGCCCGTTTAAAAAAAGTGGTTGTTAAAGGTTCGAAAAGCCAGGATCAGTTTAATGCCTTGGAAAATAATGCGTCATTGGCAGAAAACAAGTTTAAAAGAGAGGCTTTGGGCAAGCAGTTTACGGCCGAAAAGAGCGCAGATAAGAAAGAACTGTTAAAAGAGGAGATTGGAAAATTAACCGAACAGATTAATGCCGGTCAGTTTAAACTCATCGAGCAGTTTATCGGTCAAAATCCGTCTGAAGTACCTGGTGTATATGCATTTAGCAATTATTATAAATTCAATTCCAGCATGCCGGTAGCCAAACTAAGGGCAGTTTTGGATCAATTTAAGGGAGCGGCCAAGAGCAGTACCTACTATAATTCGTTGGCCAAAGTACTTAAAGACAGGGAGGCCCTTTTACCAGGAAATATTGCCCCTGATTTCACTTTGGTAAAGCGCGATAGCAGCAAATTATCTCTTTCAGATCTGCGCGGCAAGTATGTTATGATCGATTTTTGGGCCAGTTGGTGTAAACCCTGCAGAGAAGCTATTCCGCATTGGAAACAGGTTTATGAAAAATACCACAACAAAGGTTTTGAAATCCTGAGTGTATCCGACGATAGTAAATGGAATGATTGGATTAAAGCCATGGACATAGAAAAAATGCCATGGCCCCAGGTGATAGACGAATTTCCTGTAAAGATGATGCCTGCAAGGGTAGGCAGTTTATATCAGGTGCATTTTATTCCATTTTATGTGTTATTGGATAAAGAAGGGAAAATCCTGGTATATGCCGATGACGAAAAAGCAATTGACGAAAAACTTGCAGCCTTACTGGGTAGCTAATCGTTGAATTTCCTTGTTTTAAGGATAGAAAAGGTTGATGTTTATAAATAAAACATCAGCCTTTTCGTTTTTTTAGCTAAAATAGAATGGCGATAATTCTTTAAATTCGCTTAATGGAAGCTATTTTTCTTACCAAGGCCCAAGCCAGAAAGATTATTCTTGAAGCCGCCGGACTTGCCCGCGATGCCCAGTTTGGTTTTGGGATCGAAGCGGTGTATCAATTCATCAACCACCTTGGTTTTGTGCAGTTGGATACCAATTATGTAGTGGAGCGGGCACACCACCATGTGATGTTTGCCAGGGTACCCGATTATGAAACCGAATGGCTCGCCGAGCTCTGCGAAGAAGGACGGGTTTTTGAATATTTTACTTCCGATGCGGGTTATATTCCAATGGATGATTTTCGTTTTTCGCTACCTGTAAAAGAGGCTTTTAGGTTGCAGGCCAAGCCATTGAGCAAACCCGAGCAAAACCTGATGAAGCAGATTATAGACCGTGTAGAACGCGAAGGCGCAGTAAGGGTTGGAGATTTCGAGAACGACAGGATTGCACCCAGTAATGGTTGGTGGGACTGGCGGCCAGCAAAAGTGGTATTAGAAAAATGCTACCTGGAAGGGGAATTAATGATCAGCCGCGACAGGAAATTCCATAAAACTTACGATCTGCCGCTCAACCTGGTTCAGCCCGATACCGATCTCACCATGCCATCAAAAGAAGAATTTGCCAGGTTCATCATCCGAAGAACGTTGGGCGCCCTGGGCATCTGTTCGGTTAAGGAAATGGCGTGGCGTGCCCGACGGGTAAAAGGTAACCTGGTTAAAAGCGAACTCGAAAAAATGGTGCAAGAAGGCCTGGTGAAGCTGGTTAATGTAGAAGACGTAAAAGGGACACTGTATATTTTAGCCGGGCAGCGTATCGAAGTTGAGCTAACAAACAGCGTTTTTATTCTTTCACCCTTCGATATTCTTAATGTTTTCCGCCATCGGCTAAAGGATTTTTTTGGGTTCGATTACCAGATTGAATGTTTCGTGCCCGCTCCTAAGCGCCTATATGGCTATTTTTCGCTTCCGGTGCTGTTTGGTGATACCTTTATTGCCAGGATGGATGCCAAGGCCGATCGCAAGCAAAAGGTGATGATTGTGCATAATATCCATTTTGAAGAGATTGATATCAGTGCTGTTGTGATCGAAAAATTTATCCAGGCCTTAAAGGATTTTGTTGGGTTTAACCAATGCCGGGATATTGTTTTTAAGCAATCAAACAACAAGGCCTATCTGGAAATGATCAGCCAGGCCTTTTCAGGCTAATAATTAATTTACAGGTTTTTGCTCTGTAAACAAGATCAGCAAAAAGTATGGGCATTAAAGATTAAAAGAGAATTTTTATTTTTGGGTATTGTATATGAAAGAAGATTTACGCCACTTAACGGGCAATATTGATATTTATCTGTTTGATCAACTACTTAAAGGTACCTATGTAGACTGTAAAGCCATTTTGGATGCAGGCTGCGGCCAGGGCAGGAATATCGAATATTTTTTGAAGAATGGCTACACTATTTATGGGATTGATGCTTCTGCAGATCATATTTCGAAGGTGAAACAGATGGCCCTGCCTTTTTCAGGTACTTCTCCGCAAGAAAATTTCCGTGCTGCACTTGTGGAAGACCTGCCATTTGCCGATGGAAAATTTGATCTGGTAATTAGTAGTGCAGTGCTCCATTTTGCATCCAGTGTACAGCATTTTGAGCAGATGTTACACTCCATGTGGCGGGTAATTAGTGAGGGAGGTTTTTTATTCTGCCGTTTGGCTTCAGCTATTGGGATCGAAACGCTCGTTAAGCCAGTTGGAGATGGAAGGTACATGTTACCCGATGGATCCGAGCGTTTTCTCGTTGATCAGGAAATGTTGCTCAACCTGACCGCACAACTTAAAGGAACGCTTCATGAACCGCTTAAAACCACTAATGTGCAGAACATGAGGGCTATGACCACCTGGTGCCTCCGTAAATAGCATCAGGCTTTTTAATTGAGCATATTAGGATAGGCAATTCCGGTTTTTTCTGTCGCCTGAAATAAGCCAGATGCAGGCCATCCAGCTTACCAGTGCAGTAGAAATGCCAAGTTCGGGATCGGCAAGGGTAAATGATGAAAAAATAGCTATAACCGAGATAGCGGTGGCAAACAAATATGGGATAAACTTTTTCATATGGCAATCATGGTAATTTGCATGCCGTAATTCAAAAATCAGTCCAAGTAGAGGTTAAATAAGAAGCTGTAGCTCAATATTTCTTTTGTCTGACAATTCTACTAAAAAAGTCAGTTTTCTGTTGCCTGCCTTTCAATTTTTGGCATAACATTTAGCTCAAAAATGCAGCTGCCATTACCAATATAAAAACGGCAGAAGAGGCCGCCACATCCCAGGTGAAAAACCAGAAACCCGCCTTTTGGATTCCGGATTTATGAAGTTCTGCTTGCAATACATCTACCAGAACCTGGTTGGCACTCATTTCTTTATTCATCTGCTTTATATCGGGAAACTTCCGGCCATCTTGTGAGGTAACAGGGTATAAAATATACTTTCCGCTGGTGGTATTGAGGTACATTAGTGGTACGCCACCAAAAAACTGTTTAAATTGGTACGAAAGAAGCTGCTTTGGCTTGTTATCTATTATTAAGCCATCTTGCCAGCTAAGTGTTTTGCGGCCATAGGCAAAATACAATAAGGTAATGCCAATGGTTCCCGGTCCTACCATAAAAGCAGCGGTGTGCGATCCACAATAATCATTTACAGCCCTGGCCCATTGCGCAAGCGGGGCATAATTACTGTGCGCGGCCATTGCAAAGAGAAAAACAAGGGTAAACAGCCAAAAAACCATATCGAAAGCCAGAAAGGCAGTACGCAGACTGCCACATTTAAGCCTCAATTTTTCAGGTGTTGGTAACTTAATGGGAGTTGAGCTGTTAAAATACATAGCATATTAACACTTTTCTGGCCAAAAAGTTCGTAGATAAACCGCGAAATAAGCTTTGGTTTATAAAAGCCCGATTACAACATTCTAGCGTTTGGCCTTCATTAACATAGAACGGTATTTTTTCGCGAAAGTAGCAATATTTGCGTCTGTAGATGCCGAAGCTTGATCGAGCAGCTTTTCGGCAGTTTGGCGATCGCTTTTTAATAAGTTTTTATAAGCTAGGTCGAATGCCGAGCCATTTAATTTTTTAAGGCTTTCTACCAGGGCATTGTTTGCTTCATCATTAATTCCGATCGCTTTTGTTTTTACTGCGCCGTTATTTCCTGCCTCTCCGCCACCATTTTTGATTCTTGAAGTATCCCTTAAGTTTTCGGGCGAAGAATCGACCCTTCCATCTGGTCGCTGGCCACCTTCGGGCAAGGCACCCGTTAGTACAATCGACCTGCTTTTTGCCAAAAGCCTCAGTTCGTCATTAAATTTGCTGAGTACTAGTGAAAGACGGTTTCCCCAATCTTTTACCTGTGTTCCACCCTGCGTGGCCGCAATTCCCGATGCCCTGAGCTGTTTTATTCCCAGTGTATACAGTTGGTTTAACAATGCTGCGTCGGTATTCTGAGTGCTGCGGAGTTTTGCAACTGGTTCTATAGATCCCGTTTCTACAGTTGGATAACCTGTACCAAGTGTTGTGGCGGTGAGGATAATAATGCCCGATTGAATTAGATTGATCATAACATATATCTTTTGGTATAAGTTAAGAACAAAGCCTTTGAAGGGAAAGTTTTGTTTTTAATCGTTTATCGGCTCTCTGCCATGGAGGTATCCAAAATTTTCGGTGCCAAAAGTGCTCAAATGTTATTTATAAACCCGATTGGAGTGAAAGCCCACAGGTGAGGTACGAACCGAGGACTTGTAACGGAATGCGGGGCTGAAATCCTCCAAAAGAACAGAACTGCCCATTTCCTTATCTTACTAACCTGGGTTCTATATTATTACTTGTTTTTAGTCAATCAAGATCAATTTAAACAATGCCAATAAAAATATCAATTATTCTTAATTCCGAAAGTGTTGAATGAACCCATTTGCCCAGCTGCTCCTTTTACCACAATACCGGCTCTGTAACCCATGCCCCAGGGAACATATTTGGCTGCTGAAAAGCTGGTGCTATAAAGATTTAACCATTCTTTGCCTTCTTTTTTATAAAAGAATGAAAGCTGATCGCCATCATTGCTCGCCTGTATTTTTAATTGAACCGGACCTGATAAATTTTCTTTCGCCTCTTTAAGAACGGTGTAGGTGCCTTCGAAGTTATTGAAAACCACAAAACCATCTTTCGTAGCAGTAATGCCTATTCCGCCAAGTTCTCCAGGCCATTTGCTTTTGAAAATAGCGCCGCCCAAACAGATACCTGTATTTGCTAATCCCGGATTTACTTCGGTTGTAATATTAAAGTTAACAGTTTTGATATACTGCCCTAAAAATGTGCCCAATGCATGATTTTCATTAGAGGCAGCAAGATTTAGCCCTTTAGAGAAAGTTATGGCCGGCCGTTGCAATTTTGAAGGCCATTGCCAAACAAGATCCAGCTTTTTATCGTTTTTAAAGTCGTCCGAAAAGTCAAGGTCAGATTTTGGACGGTTTGGAACAGTTGCATTATGCAGTACAGGCCAGCCATCTGCGCCAACAATCAATTCTTCTATAACGCCTTCTCTGCCAACAAAAACGTCGTAATTTTTGTTAAAAGCATGGTATAGCATAAATAAGCGGTCGTTTGCTGTTTTTACCACCGTGCCGTGCCCAGGGCAGTTCCATTTGTTATTGCTCACCATAATTGGGTTGGCAGTATATTTTTCCCACACGCCGCCCGAAAGGTCTTTGGTTCTGGCAATCCCCGTTTTGTAATTGCATTTTGCATCACAGCAACCGCCCACCGAGTATAGGCTGTAAACATATTCGCCCAAAGTAAAAAAGCAGGCACCTTCCACCAGTCCGGTTTCCCAGGGCTGACTATTGGTAAATACCTTGCTTTTTTGTCCGAGCAATTTGGTTCGGCTATCGTTAATTTCCTGTTTCCATATCCAGCTTTCTTTGCCACACCCATTTCCGTCATTTTTCCAGAAAGCATAAATTTTACCATTGTGCTGAAGTTCAAATGCATCAATTGCTCCACATTCATCTTCGATAATAACAGGGCCATTATCCGTAAATTTGCCGGTTTCTATTTTGTCAGCATCAATCCACGCAGTACCGCACTGTAATCCCGGATTACCTTTGGTTTCTCTGTTGTGGGCTGTATAATATGCATAAATTCTGTGCTGTTTTGAGTCGTAAACCAACTCCGATGCCCAAAAGTTATTCTCGCCCCATTGGTTTTTCATGTCTTTAAAACCGTCGGGAAAAACGTGGTTAATCAGTTTCCAGTTTTTGAGGTCGGTTGATTTATAAATGGTAAAATAGGGTGCCCACTCGTTGGTGGTGGAAGTGGCATAATAGGTATTTCCGACCCTGATAATAGAGGGATCCGGATTATCGCCCGGTAAGGCCGGGTTAAGCATCTCACTCACAGCAGCTGGATGATCTGTAATGGTGGATTGCTTTTTTTTAAGTCCGCAAGCGCTTAACATTAAGCAGGTAACAAGTAAAAATAAGCCGGTCTTTAATATTGTATGATGATTTTTAGAGGTTGTGTACTGTGGTTTTAGCATTTGCAGAGGTTGCAGCTGCGTATAATTCGAAGACTTTTTTAAAGAAGCAAAAAATAAGTATAGCGAAAAATTAATCATGTATTTCAAGGTGGAAAATGTTTGTTGCTGTTTGGTTATTTTTTCGAAAGTAAGTAAATCTAAACAGGATGGATACTGAGCCATTGTTCGTTACCTCTTTATAAGTAACCCTTTTGGAGGCCGTTACAGCTTGATGATTATTCAGTTTTTGCATAAATTTTAATGATTTTTTTGTTTGTAATTATTTGTTTTACAATTTTTTGTGATTATTTTTTGTTGATCCATCATATTTTTTATAACCCATTTTCAATCACTTTTTTAACTGATCAAACTGAGACAAAACGACAATAACTTGAACATATTTAAGAGGTTTGCAGGCTTGCTATGATCAATCGAACTTAAAATTGACCAAAGTGTTTTTGCCGTTGCCAAACTGTTTTAAATACAGAGCGGATGGAGGTTGTTGGTATGGGTGTTTTATTATGATTATCAGTTGTTTATATGGTTTATTGAGACGTATCGACAAAAGGATGAACAAATTTTAAGTGCATCAATCCTTTACTTTGATATACAATTAACCAAATTATAAACCTTACTGCAAAATCTTCTACCGGCAATACCATGCCTTTGCAGTTTTAGTATTTTCTTATGAGAAACAAAACATTAATCAAATTGGCGGCCGTACTGGTCTTTTTTACGGGATCCTGTCAAAAAGGGCCATCAAGTGATGTGCTTGAAAATGTAGATGGAGCACAAAAGCTGGCCGGATTAAACCTCATTGCCGCTGCGCCCGTGCTCGGTACCTTAATTGATGGGGCAACCTACCGGATCAGAGGGATGTCGTCTCTACCAGGGGGACCAGTGGTAGAAGTAACGGGTAACTCGACTGCCGAAAATGCCGCAATACAACAATGGTCGTGGTTCCCGAACAACGGGCAGAAGTGGAAACTGGTAAAAACCGATGCCACTTATTATAAGCTTTTAAATGTTACGAGCAATAAATGCCTGAAATCGCCTTCAACAACATCGGGCGATATTTTGCAGCAGGGAACCGATGATGGTAGCGATGCACAACAGTGGGCAATCGACTATACGGGCAGCAATAATGTTTATACCGTTACCAATAAAGCCACAGGTATGAAAATGGTTGTTGATCCCGAAAGCAGTAACCCTGGCGCAAAAATAAGGCAAAAAACCACTGCAACAGGTACACAGGGCATGTTTAACTTTCATGCTACCAATTTTCAGAACCCGTTGATAAATGCCAGCAGGGCCGATCCCTATGTTGCACAAAAGGATGGCTATTACTATTTTATGTATACGCGGGGCAACAACATCGGGCTTAGAAAAACAAAATCGATGTCGTTACTTTCTACAGCAGTAGAATCGGTAGTGTGGACACCACCTGCTGGTGCAGCTTATTCTTCGAATATCTGGGCACCCGAACTGCATTTCCTATCTGGCAAGTGGTACCTCTATTTTGCCGCGAACGATGGGGGCGATGTAACCCACCGGATGTATGTGCTCGAAAATGCAAATGCCGATCCTACTACCGGAACCTGGACATTTAAAGGCAAAATCAGTGATCCGAGCGATCAATGGGCTATTGATGGTTCTGTTTTGACAATTGGCACCGATAACTATTTTATCTGGTCGGGATGGGAAAATGTGGCCACTAAATACAAACAGTACATTTATCTTGCGCAGATGTCTAACCCCTGGACAATCAGTAGCGACAGGGTAAAAATATCATCGCCAACCAACAATTGGGAAAAATACGAGCCAAGCGGTTCTTTAGGTGCCGGGGTTAATGAAGGACCGATTATGCTCAGGAAAGATGCCAATAGCCCGGTATTTATCATCTATTCTGCCAGCCGCTATAGCAGCGATAATTATTGTTTGGCACAGATACAGTTAAAAGATGGGGGCAACCCGATGGTGGCAGCTGATTGGATCAATAAAAAACAGGTTTTTGTTAAAAGTGATGCAAATGGTGTTTATGGTCCCGGCCATAATGGCTTTTTTACCAGTAGTTATACCGATCCGAACGGAGTATTACACGGCGAAAACTGGTTTATTTACCATGCCCGTAGTGTGGCAAACACCAGCAACGGATCGCGCACGCCACGCATGCAAAAATTAAGCTGGAATGCCGATGGTTCGCCAAATTTTGGTACGGCCATGGCAACTGGCATCAATATTCCCATCCCCGTGGGCGAATAGTAAAGGATAGCCGAAAAGCAACGTAAAAAGCTTGCTTTTCGGTTTTCAAAATTTTTCTGTCTTCCCAAATGCATTTAAATGCTTTCAATTTGATATAAATCGACAAAACAATGAACAGTATTTACAAAGCACATTCTTTTACTTTGGTAGTAAGAAACCAAATATTCCACTCCGCATCACCATTTTGTAGATTGCTCGTAGCTTCATGCCGGTTTAGTTGATTTTCTTACCGCTCCGTAACCAAATTACAGCAAACATCTTAAAACCTATAAAAGAATGAAGTTTAATTTTTTATTATCAGCGGCACTTTTTGTAAGCATCTGTGCTGGTAATGTTGCTGCACAGAACAATAAAAAACCTTTGGCAGCGGTTTGGTCGGCAGAAAAGGCAGATCAATGGTATAAAAACCATAAATGGCTTACCGGTGCAAATTATATTCCGGCAAATGCCATCAACCAGCTCGAAATGTGGCAGGCAGATACTTTTAGCCCCGATTTAATTGATAAGGAGCTGGGATGGGCAAATAGCATCGGATTTAATACGCTCAGGGTTTTTTTATACAGTAAAGCTTACAAACAGGATCCACAGGGATTTTTAAAAAGGGTCGATCAGTTTTTAACCATTGCCAATAAACACCAGATCAGTCCGATGTTTGTGTTTTTCGATGACTGTTGGAATAAAACCTCGGCCATTGGCAAGCAGCCTGAGCCTAAAGTAGGTATTCATAACTCTGGATGGCTTCAGGACCCAGGCGACCCGCAATTTAAGGAAGAAGCCAATTTTCCTGAGCTTGAAACTTATGTAAAAGCTGTTTTAACCCGTTTTGCAAATGATAAAAGGATTTTGATGTGGGATTTGTACAATGAACCTGGCAACAGCGGCAAATTGGAGCAAACGATACCATTGCTCAGCAAAACGATTGAGTGGGCCAGAACGGTAAATCCGAGCCAGCCCATTACCATTGGTTTATGGAAGTGGGATTTCGAAAAGTTAAATGCCCTGCAGCTTGCCAACTCTGATATTGTTACCTATCACAATTATGAAGCGCCCGAGTGGCACAAACGAACCATCGATTTACTGAAAGCAAATGGCAGGCCACTTATTTGTACCGAATACATGGCCAGAAGCCGTAATAGCCGTTTTTCAAATATCCTTCCCTTACTTAAAAAAGAAAATGTAGGTGCCATTAACTGGGGTTTTGTTGCGGGTAAAACCAATACAAAATTTGCCTGGGATACGCCATTGGCCGATGGTAGCGAGCCGATAGAATGGTTTCATGAAATTTTTAATCCCGATGGTACGCCTTACCGGAAAGATGAAACCGATCTGATCAGGAAAATGAACGGGAAATAAGGTGTTAAATACGCAGTAGAAATGAATTTAAGAAATGACTGAATTTAAGAAATGACTGAATTTTGAATGACTGAATGGGGTTATTGCGATTATTTTCTCATTCAAAATTCTCTCATTCAAAATTCTCTCATTTAAATTAAATCATTTCCCAAATTCCGCAAAACCTAAAACAAAACTTAACCAAATATGAAATATAGAGTTCTACTAAGAAAAATTATAGCCCTCACCTTTTTACAAGTCACCATATCTGCAGCTTTCTTACACGCAAATGCCGAAAATAAGGAAACAGCAGAGGGGCTGGGAGATAAAAGGAGTTTGGTTTCCGGCCATAACCTTGCCGATATTGTAATAACAGGTAAGGTAACCGACGAAAAAACAAAATCGCCCATTCCCGGGGTAACCGTTAAAGTAAAAAATGCCGAAACCATAGCAGTAACCGATGAAAACGGAAATTATAAAATCACCGTTGCGAATGAGCAGGCCGTGCTTTCTTATTCTTATATCGGCTACGATGTACAGGAAAAACCTGTTGGCAGCCTCAAAAATATCAATGTTGTTTTAAAATCCTCCCAATCCGATCTGGATGAAGTGGTGGTAGTGGGCTATGGCACACAGAAGAAAGCCGATGTAACGGGTTCGGTGGTAAGGGCAAATCTCGACGATTTTAGAAATGCCCCAACAACCAACGTTGCAAACCTTTTGCAGGGAACAGTTCCGGGCTTAAATGTTGGGCAGGTTAACCGTGCCGGCGCTACACCAAGCATTAGCATCAGGGGGCAGAATACCCTTGGCGGTAATCAAAATGTATTGATTATTCTGGATGGGGTGCAGTATAACGGTTCGTTAACTTCTATTAATCCCGATGATATTGCTTCTATCGATATACTAAAAGATGCCAGTGCAACAGCAGTTTATGGCGCCCAGGCGGCCAACGGCGTAATTTTAATCACCAGCAGAAAAGGAGCCAATGGCCGTACGCGCATCTCTTTCTCTTCGCAATATGCTACTCAAAAACCAAATATCGATTTAAAACCGATGGCCCGCGATGAATATTTGGAACACATCAGGTATTTATATTACGAGCAGGCTTTTCTTGCGCCTGATTTTACCCAGCCAAACCCGGCATTCGACCTGGTGAGCAAAGTTGATGCCTCAATGAAAGATGCGCAGGGTAACCTGCTGCCAAACGATTTTAGCTGGTATGATGATGCCACCAAAACAGGCTCGATTATCGATAACCAGCTCAGTGTTTCGGGCGGAACCGATAAGATCAATTACCTTTTATCGGGGAGTATGACCAAAAACTCGGGTTTTATCAATAACGATGTGTTTAAAAGAAAAACAATTAGGGCCAATATCGAAAGCAAAGCAACCGATTGGCTCACTATTGGCTTGCAATCGTTCGGAACCTTTGTTAATGAGGATGGTGTTGAGCCAAACTTTGTTGATATTAACCTCATGTCGCCACTGATTTTACCCTGGGATGCCAATGGAAACCTGAAAATTAACCCATTTGGAACCAATTTAACCAATCCGTTGCTAAACTATCAGGCAAACGACTACGACCGCCATAATTATTTCTTTGCAAATGTGTATGCCAATGTGCAGTTGCCGGTTAAAGGCCTCAGTTATAAAATAAGCTACGGCAACAATTACAGGCTCGATTTTAAGAACATTTCGAACCAGTACGATGCCAACCTTACTGGACAGGCTTCGAAAGAAACCACCACATATTACGATTATACCCTCGATAACCTATTAACCTATAATAAAACACTGGGCAAGCACAGCTTTACCGGAACTTTGTTGTACGGGGCCATCTCGCGCGAAAACAGTTATACCAGGGCATATGCCACAGGCTATTCGAGGTTAACCTTAGGTTACGATAATTTACAGCAGGGAACCAATAGGTTTGCCATATCAAATGCCTATAAAGAGGCACTAAACTATCAGATGTTCCGAATCAATTACAACTACGACAGCAAGTATTTATTTACGGGGACGATTAGGAGGGATGGCTTTTCGGGTTTTGCAGAAAATAAAAAATATGGCATTTTCCCATCTGTTTCTGCAGGCTGGGATATCTCGAAAGAACCGTTTTTTAAGGTTAACTGGGTCGATAACCTAAAAGTAAGGTTGGGTTATGGTGTTGCAGGTAATCAGACCTCGCGCTATTCATCGCTGGCCAGTGTTGGCGTAGGTGCAGCTTATGTGTATGGCGACGGCAGTGCCACAGAGTTGGGCCAACAGGTAAACTCGCTGCCCAATCCCAATTTACGGTGGGAGCGTACCACAGGGGCCAATTTGGGGGTAGAATTTACACTTTTCAAAAACAGGCTGTCGGGCGTTGTCGAATATTACGATACCAAAACAACCGATCTCCTGTATTCGGTTAATATCCCGGTAATAACCGGTTTTAGCAATTACCTCACCAATATAGGGCAACTGAACAACAAGGGGATTGAGCTTTCTTTAACCTCTAAAAATATCAATAACGGCAAATTTCAATGGACCTCTACCTTAAATTTCGGCCGAAACGTAAACAAGGTTGTAAAACTTTTGGGCGATCTGAATGGCGATGGTGTTGAGGATGATCTTCCGCAGAGCGGTTTGTTTATTGGCCAGTCTACTGCCGTAATTTACGATTACCGGGTGAATGGAATCTGGCAGGTGGGCGAAAAAATCCCAACAGGCTATTCTCCGGGTACCTACCGCATTGTTGATCAGAATGGTGATGGTGTAATTAATGCCAGCGATAGGGCTATTCTGGGTTCGTCAGCTCCGGCTTACCGGATCAGTTTGCTGAATAATTTTCAGTACAAGAATTTTACCCTGAGCATCTTCTTAAATTCGGTTCAGGGAGGAGATAAATCTTACCTGGCCGGAAATACGCCACGTTTGATCAGGGATGACAATTCTATCCGGAACAATTACCTCAGTGGAATCGATTTTTGGTCGCCTGATAATCCAAACGGTAAATATCCACGGTCTATCGTTTCGGCCACTTTAAACCCATCACTTTACCAGAACCGTAGTTTTGTAAGGCTGCAGGATGTATCGCTCTCTTACAAGTTTAGCGGAAAGCTGATTGAAAGGATGAAACTGCAGAATGTAAACCTTTTTGTTAGCGGAAGAAACCTGGCCACGTGGACCGATTGGGAAGGTTGGGACCCAGAAACCAACCAGGGATTAACAAATGACGGAAGGCCTGTATTTAAAGGATATTCTGTTGGTCTTAATGTTACATTTTAAAAAAAAGCGATGAAAAAGATAACCCTTACCATTATAGCTGCAATTACCCTAATATTTTCTTCTTGCCAGAAATCATTTCTGGATGAAAAACCGCTCGATTTCCTGACTACCGATAATGCCTATATTACCGTTAAAGATTTCGAGGCATCGGTTAATAATTTATATAGCCGGGTTCGGAACGAATTTTACAGCAGCGGCGAGCAAAGGCCCTTCGATTATGTGTTCGGTTGCGATCTGGTTTTTGATGGCCAGCCCGCCACCACCAGGCACACCAATATGGTGGCTGCCTATTCGCCATTAAGTACCGAGATCCCATTAATCCACTGGACCTCGCTTTACAAAATTGTTGCCGAATCGAATACGATTATTGATAGACTTCCGGCTTCATCCTTATCGCAGGCCGATAAAACCTTGATGGAAGCCAGGGCAAAATTTTTCAGGGGCATGGCTTACCGTACACTGGTTTATTTATATGGCGGTGTGCCTTTAAACATTACAGAAGCAGTATCGTCAAAAACCGATTATGTAAGGGCCACGAAAACGGCTGTGCTGGAGCAGGTGATCAGCGATTTAAAATTTGCTGCGGCAAACCTTCCAGCCATTAACCAGGTACTGGATGGGCAGATCAACAACCTTGCAGCCTATCACCTCTTATCGGAAGTTTACCTTGCTGCTGGGCAATTTCAAAATGCGGCCGATGCTGCAACTGCGGTAATCAGCAATCCAAATGTGGGCCTAATGACCACCAGGTTTGGGGTAAAATCATCAGATGTGACAAAAAATGTATACTGGGATCTTTTCCAAAAAGGAAATCAGAACAGAAAAAATGGTACTAATAAAGAAGCACTTTGGGTAATCCAGTTCGAAACGGATGTACCGGGTGGGGGTACGGTTTCTACAGGTATAGCTGGGTCATATCAAATGGAAAGGCATTTTGCACCGCAATTTCTTACCTTTAGACTTGCGGGCAGTAGCGTTCAGCCATTTTTATACCCTATAAGTGATTATACCGGAGGCAGGGGGATCGGTTGGGCAATACCTACCAAATATTTTTCAGATGTAATCTGGCAAAGCGATTTTAACAACGACCTACGGAATGCGCCATTTAATTTTGTGCGCGAATTTAAGGTTACCAATCCGGCACATCCGCGTTTTGGGCAAACCATATCAACCATTAATCCACCTGCAGGCATAACCGTACCACGGAGAGATTTTTATGCTTTTCAGTCAAAAATTACCACCCCGGGCGATCACCCGGATGGCATGTTTCAGGATAAATCGCAGCTTTTGCTCAAGGCCAGTGCTGGAGGCACCTATTCCGATCAATATATGTTCCGCTTGGCCGAAACCTACCTGTTGAGGGCAGAAGCCTATCTGGGCCTAAACCAATTGGATAAGGCTGCGGCCGACATAAATGCCGTGCGCAGCAGGTCGAACGCATCAGCGGTATTACCTGCCAATGTAAATTTAGATTACATTTTGGACGAACGCATGCGCGAACTAGGCTCGGAAGAAAAAAGAAGGATTACCTTGATGCGCCTTGGGCTGGTTTATGACCGGGTAAAGAAATGTAACCCTTACTACAATGATGTTTTAACTACGTATAACCTCTGGCCGATTCCCGCCTCAGAAATTGAACGCAATAACGGTGCAAAACTGGCGCAAAATCCAGGTTATTAGCCTGTATTTTTTTATGAAGAATGCTGTGTACCAGCAAAAAATCTGTCAATAAAAAGGGGCTGTGGTTTGGTCATCCAAAACTACAGCCCCTTAATTTTAGGCCCTACAATATATCTGTTTATTTTTTGTCGCCGCTGATTATTTTTGATATAATGCCCTTATCTGTGCCACGGTCGGCCAGAAATACGCCCACAACATGGATAATGATAAAAAGTACCACATAATAAAGCGATTTCACATGGATAAATTCCATTGGCGCTTTTAAATTATGTGGTCCGTTAACAATCATAAAACCGGTAAACAATGAGATCAATAACAAAGCATAAAAAACAATATAAGCCCACGATTTAAACTTGTCTTTAGCACTGGCCAGTTTAGAAAATGGATTGGCGAACGATATCCCCTGATACCAGGTGATGGCCATCCTGATGAGGTAAAGTCCGATCAGAACATATCCGGTAAGCACATGGTAACTCCACATGGGCTTTCGAAGATCCTTACCTATAGCCGCTGCATCGGCAGCAGAAATGCCAACACCTTTTTTTTTCAGGCTTTTTGTTACTATTTCGCCTAAATGGTCTTTATTCATCCAGCCCATTCTTAAAAAAATAGTCAGCAACAAAAAGAGTATGGCAATTGCCATTGCCCAATGGATTAACCGACTGGCCAAATTGAAACGTTTTTCTCTCATATTTCCTAAATTGAAATGTACAATATATTTACAGCGTTATTTTAGCCTTCTTCTCCGCTATTTTTCATTTTCATCAAAATGGCATATGCATTTTTGGTTACAATTTTTGCCAGTTTATTTTTGGTTTTAATCTGTGTAAAACCGTCTAAACTGGCACCGGTTTCTACTGGGGTCATTTTATAACGGTAGCTGCCCAGATCCTCAAAAACGTAATATTTATTTTCCCATTTTACTATGGCATCTTCTGGTGCTGCTTCTACTACGGCATTTGCGACCGAAATGGCAGCATTTAAAAAGGTGCCGGGTAGTAATTTAGCATCACCATTTTCAATATCGCAGTGTATGCTTGTTGTTCGGTCACCTTCGATACTAGGTGTAATCAGGTGTATTTTGGCAATGTACTTTTTATCGGGATTGGCTGAAGTGGTACAAACTATTTCCTGCCCAATTTTTAAGTTTGCGGCATCAGCCTCAAAAACGGTAAGGTTTGCATGGAGTGCCCCCGGGCTGATCAGTTCGAAAAGCACATCCGTTGCGTTAACATATTTTCCGGCATTGGTATTCACTTTCGTAACATAACCGCTAATGGGTGCCAATACCTTTATGTTCCTGGTAATATTGTCTTCGGTTAGCAAGAGTGGGTTTATTCCCACCAGACGCAGCTTTTCGGCAAGAGATTTCATTAAAACCCTCTGGTTGTTGAATTCGCTTTCCGTTTGCTGGAAAACCTTATCGCTGGCAGCCTTGGTTTGGTTAAGGTCTTTTTGCCTGTTATAATCGGCCGAAGCAAACTTGAGTTTATTTTTTGCCGTAAGATAATCCTGTTGTAACTGGATATACTGCTGATCTTCTACTGTTGCCAGTACCGCACCTTTTTTAACCAGCATACCTGGTATCAACATCATTTTTTTGATGTAACCGCCCATGGGCACACTTACCGAATAGGTATTTTCTGGCGGAACATCGGCCACTCCATTAACATTAATTGTATTGTGCATGCCCTTTTCCTCAAGTTTACCCGATTCGATCCCGGCATTTTTAACCTGCTCGGCGCTTAGTTTTACTACATCATCACTTACTTTGGTCGATGTATCGGTAGAAACTGCCGTTTCAGTTTTATCGCTATTGGCACAGGCAGTTAATATCGCCATGCACACCATTCCAACTTTAAATATATTCTTCATTGTATTTTATTTATCTCTTGCGGTTAGTCTTTCTATTTCAAATGCCGCATTATTTAGCTGTTGCACCTTATCAAAATATTCTGCTTTGAGCTGTATGGATTGATTAATTAATATTACCCAGTCGAGATAGGCAATTTCCCCGGCGTTAAGTTTGTCAGATGCCGTTCTGATAATTTCTCCGGCGTTGCTTAAGCTGATTTTTTGATATGAGCTGATCACTTTATCCAATTGTCTGTATTTGAGCACTGCATTTTCGAGCTCCTGGTTGATCGTTTTTCTTGTCATTTCTAATTCCTGCTCTTTTTGCTGTATGGCAATTTTAGAGGCCCTGATTCTCGATTGCTGGGCACCAAAAAATATAGGGATGCCTAAACCAATGCTTACCGATGAAAATCTTTTGCTTTTATCGAAATATTGTTCTGTACCAATGCTGTTGCTCTGCCAGCCGATAATGCTCGAATTGTTGTATCCAAAACTTAATGAGGGCAGCAGCTTGCTGCTTTCGAGCGATTTGTTCCGCCTGGCCATTTCCAACTGTACTTCGCCTAACCTTAAACTTGGATTATTGCCTGTTTCTTGCTCTTGAGGCCTGATAAAGGCGTAAATTAAAGCGTTGGGTGCTGGTGACAGATCGAGGCTGGTATTTAATAAAAACCTAAACCGCTTTAAGCTCAGTTCCTGGTCTGTTGCCAACATTTCGAGCTGGTTCGCAATCTGCTGCTTCTGATTTTCGGCCGTCCGGAGTTCCAGTACATCAATATCCCCCGATTTAAAGCGTTGTGATGATTTCTCCAGAAACGCACCGTAAACACTATCGGCCCATATTAAAAGTTTACGTTTCTCCCTGAGCAAAAGAATGTCGAAATAAGCCGATTTTACTTCGGTTTTAAGGGCCAGTTCCTTTCCGCTCAATTGTACCTCATAAATCCGCGCATTGGTTTTGTGTACAGCAGTCTGCTTCGCGTAAACACTCGGGAAATCGAAATTTTGAACAATTGCAAATTTATTGTCGTTGGCCAGGCTGTTCAGTTTTCCATAATCAAAGCCGACTTCGGTTTTAGGTGCATCAAATCCGTTTTTGCTTAATTGTTTAAAGTACTGCGCTTCTGTACGGGCTACCCGCAACGAAACATTATTTTTAACAGCAGTATCTAAGGCTGCACCAAGATTGATTTCTTGTGCATTGGACTGGTTTATACAAAAGAAAACAAGAACCAAAACAATGGCAAACTTACTTTTAGGCTTAAAATAGCCAAATCCTTTTTCGAATAGGATATATAACATAGGTAAAACAAATAAGGTTAACATTGTGGATACCAGTAAGCCACCGATTACTACCGTGGCCAGTGGCTTTTGAACTGCCCCGCCTGCGCCGGTACTTATGGCCATGGGGATAAAACCCAGCGATGGTACCAGGGCGGTCATCAGTACCGCTCGTAGCTTTGATTTTGTAGCGTGGATTACAATGCGTTTTACATCCGTCCAGCCTTCTTTTTTCAAGCGGTTAAATTCAGTTACCAACAGGATACCGTTTAACACGGCCACGCCAAAAAGTGCGATAAAACCTACGCCTGCAGAAATACTAAAAGGTAAATCCCTGATCCAGAGGGCGAATATGCCTCCTGTAGCAGATAATGGGATGGCTGTATAGATTAAGAGCCCTTGTTTTACCGAGCTAAAGGCAAAATAAAGCAACAGGAAGATGAGCAGCAGTGCAATTGGCACCACAATGGCCAGGCGTGATTTGGCAGCAGTCATATTTTCGAAAGAACCGCCATAAGAAATGGTATAACCTTTCGATAAATTTAGTTTTTGTCCGGCCTTTTGCTGAAGTTCTTCCACAATCGACTGTACATCGCGGTCTTTCACGTTAAAACCGACAATAATCCTCCGTTTGGTATTCTCGCGCTGGATCTGATTTACCCCCTCAACTTCATCGATATTGGCCACCATGCTCAAGGGGATCTGATTGCCAGATTTGGTTAATACCATTAAATTTTCTACATCTTTAATGTTTTTCCGAGCAGCTTCATCCAGCCGGACAGCCATATCGAAACGTTTTTCGCCTTCATAAACCTGGCCTGCAACCTGACCAGCAAATGCGGTATTCACCACGCGGTTCACATCTCCTACGTTAATGCCATACTTTGCCATTCCATTGCGGTTGTATTTGATCACAACCTGGGGCATTCCGGTAACCTGCTCTTCGTAAACATTAATGGCACCCTTAACCGTTCCTATTATACTGCCCAAACGTTTGGCATAACCGGCAAGCGAATCGAGGTCTTCTCCAAATATTTTACAAACCACATCCTGCCTGGCACCCGTCATCAGTTCGTTAAAACGCATCTGTACGGGAAACTGAAATCCAACAGTAATACCGGGAATAACTTCTACTGCTTTTGTCATTTTCGCGCTCAGCTCAGGAAAAGAGGTTGCAGAAGTCCATTCTTTTTTGGGTTTGAGGATCACCATCATATCGCCGGCCTCGAAGGGCATGGGATCTGTTGGTACCTCTGCACTTCCGATTTTGGTTACAATTTTGATTACTTCAGGGAATTTATCCAAAAGGATTTTTGAGGCTTTTTGGGTTGTTTCTATTGTATTGTTGAGGTTACTACCTGTTAGCAAGCGGGTTTCTACCGCAAAATCACCTTCTTCGAGCTGCGGAATAAATTCGCCTCCCAGTGTTCCCATCATTATAACCGATAAGGCGAAAAGTGACACGGTAACCGTTAATATTGTTTTAGGGAATTTAAGCACGCTGCTTAACAGGGGCTGATACCTGCGCTCCAGCCAGGCCATTAATTTATCGGTTAAGTTCTTTTTATGGCTAATGGTTTTATTGAGGCAAAGGGCCGACATCATCGGTACATAGGTAATGGAGAGGATAAATGCGCCCAGGATAGCGAAGGCAATGGTCCATGCCATGGGTTTGAACATTTTGCCTTCAATGCCCTCGAGCGACAAAATGGGCAGGTAAACGATGAGGATAATAATCTGGCTAAAAACAGCAGATTTGATCATCGAACCTGTAGATTTCTCCACTTCACCATCCATTTGGCCCTGGTTTATTTTATTCAGCGACCTAAAATGTTTGCTATGTGAAAAACGGTGTAAAATGGCCTCAACCACAATTACAGATCCATCTACAATTAAGCCAAAATCGATTGCTCCCAACGACATCAGGTTACCGCCAACGCCAAATTTGTTCATTAGTATAATGGCAAACAGCATAGATAATGGAATAACCGAAGAGACAATGAGCCCAGCACGAAGATTCCCTAAAAAGAAAACCAGGACAAAGATCACAATCAGTGCACCTTCCATTAAATTGGTTTCTACAGTACTGATGGCATTATCAACCATTTTTGTGCGGTCTAGAAAGGGCTCTACCACTACACCTTCGGGAACCATTTTTTGTATTTCGGCAATTTTTTCTTTCACCCGTTTTACCACCACCGACGAGTTTTCACCCTTTAGCATCATTACAACTGCACCCGCTACTTCACCCTGGGCATTATAAGTCATGGCGCCATAACGTATCGCTGAGCCGTATTGCACTTTGGCCACTTGGCCCATTAACACCGGCATGCCGTTATCGAGTGTTTTGACTACAATTTTTTCAATATCTGACAAGCTTGTGGTAAGTCCTTCACTTCTGATATACAGTACCGTTGGACCTTTTTCGATGTAGGCACCCCCGGTATTTTCATTGTTTTTTTCGAGGGCATCAAAAATTTCGGCAATGGTTAACCCGTACGATTTTAATTGATCTTGTTTTACGGCAACCTCGTATTGCTTTAAGCGGCCACCAAAACTTGATACCTCTGCTACACCTGGAGTACCCAGAAGCTGCCGTCTTACAATCCAATCCTGAATGGTTCGGAGCGACTGTGCATCGTATTTGCCTTCATAACCTTTTTTGGGGCGTACAACGTACTGGTATATTTCGCCCAGACCTGTAGAAACAGGGGCCATGGCCGGCATACCGATCCCCTGTGGGATTTCCTGCTGAACCTGCTGCAGCCGCTCGGCAATTTGCTGCCGGGCCCAGTAAACATCAGTTTCTTCGTTAAAAACAATGGTTACGAGTGATAAACCGAAACGGGAAAAACTCCTGATCTGCTTTAATCCTGAGATACTACTACAGGCCTGCTCTATCGGGAAGGTTATCAAACGTTCGATATCGGGAGCGCCTAATGATGGCGAAACTGTAATGACCTGCACCTGGTTGTCGGTAATGTCAGGCAGGGCATCAATAGGTAATTTGGTAACCTCATAAGCTCCCCAGCCCACTAGCGAGAGAACAAATAAGGCAATGATCAGCTTATTCCGCACGGAAAAGCCGATAATCTTATTTAGCATAATAAATAATTTAAAAGGATCAACATATTATTCAGGGGGCATCGGCCATCCCTGAAAAAAAGAAATAGTTAGAAATTATGCTGATAGGATTGGTGGTCTGAACAGACTTCCAAATGTTGGGTTAATATGATTAAGCTCGTAATTGAACTTGAAATCAGTTAAAAGATTAAGGCATGCAGCTTTTAATAGGATAAATTTTTCAGCCGGAACAGCGATTGAGATTACATGATGGCCGTCAACTTTTTTAAAGGGCAGTTTCATATCCTCTTCATCGTCATTATCGTTTAAATCCTCCCCAAAATAATGCATTTCAAGAAAATCGATAAAACTGATCTGTGCATCAAGCCGGTGATGCTGGATATAGTGCGAAATAAGCTGGGGCATCTTCGTAACCTCCCTAATAGAAGCATTCAGTATGATCACCGGAAAGATCAGGAAGAGGACAACTTTGTTCACGCCGCAAATATAGGGAGTGCAGTTTTAAGATCAAATCTTGATAGCTATCATGTCTGTTACTTTTCCTGATAACTGGCGTATTTAATCTTGCCTGGGCTAGTAGAAACATTTTGGGTACACCGCGGCTAAGCCAGAAGCAAGGGTCGATCTGCAGTGAGCTCATTTAAGCTGTTAAGGAGTGTTTCTATAAACAAACCACTTCAGTGCTGATGCTTAGTATAGATAATACGATTTAGTTTTCTCGAAAAATTAATATCTTGTTCTCCATTGCTAACTCAATAGGTTTTATAATACCATGAACAACATCCGATTACTGATCATCTGCTTAACCGTTTTTATACAGGGAAATTATTATGCTTTTGCACAAACACCTAAACTGCCCACAAAGTGGACAAAAGAGGCAATGGCCGATTTAAATCCCTTCCCTGAGTATCCACGCCCCCAGCTGGTACGTGGCGAATGGAAATCACTGAACGGTAAATGGGATTATATCGGGGGAAAGGAAAAAGCAGCAGCTTTAAATCCCAAATCGGCGATAGATTTTAATGGAAAGGTTGAACAGATCCTGGTGCCTTACTGTCCTGAATCGGTAATTTCGGGCATTGAGCGCAAGCAGGAGATCAACATGTGGTACCGCAGGCGTTTTGAGATTCCGCAGAACTGGAAGGGAAAAAATGTACTGATCAATTTTGAAGCGGTTGACCACGATGCTACTGTATTTGTAAATGGAAAAAAAGCAGGAACCCATTCTGGTGGTTACCATGCCTTTTCGTTTGATATTACCGCTTTGTTAAAGGCAGGCAGTAACGAACTCATCGTTGCCGCATATGATGCCAATGATGGGCGCACACCTTCGGGCAAGAATGGTCCGCGGGGAGATTATACTTTCAGTTCAGGCATCTGGCAGAGCGTATGGCTCGAACCGGTAAGCCAAAACCACATAACAGAAATCAGGCTTTTACCGGAGCTGGAAAATAACAGGCTCAAAATAACGGTAGATGCTGGTGCACAGCTGGTATCTGCAGTGGCATTTGATGGTAAAAAGCTGGTTTCAGAAGCCCAGGGAACCGCAGGAAAAAGCTTTTATCTGTCCATTGCAAATCCAAAGCTATGGTCGCCTGAATCCCCTTTTCTTTACGACCTGAAAATTACGCTTAAAGATGGCAATGGAAAGGTTACCGATGAGGTAATGAGCTACTTTGGTATGCGCGATATCAAACTGGGCAAGGTATCTGGTGTAATCCGGCCTTTGTTAAACGGAAAATTTGAAATGCAGCTCGGATTGCTCGATCAGGGCTATTGGCCGGATGGAATTTTGACTGCACCTACCGAAGCTGCCCTGAAATCGGATATCGAATTTACGAAGAAGGCAGGTTTTAACCTGATCCGCAAACACATGAAAACCGAGCCCAAACGTTTTTATTACTGGGCCGATAAAATGGGGATACTTTTGTGGCAGGATATGCCCGCCATCTGGTACCAACATGAAGATACGGCAAAAGTACGTACCGCTTTTAGGAAAGAGCTGAAAGCAGTGATGGACGAGCATTACAATTCGCCATCAATTATTGCCTGGGTGCCGTTTAACGAGAATTGGGGTGCTTTCGATGTGCGTGAGATTACCGATTGGGTTAAAAAATACGATCCATCAAGACTGGTTAACGGAAATTCGGGTTTTAACAATAATCCAGGTTACCAAAAAGCTGCAGGAGATCCAGGAAATGGAGATTTTGTAGATACCCATATTTATGTTGGCCCATATGATGCTTCAAAACCTGACGGTAAAAGGGCAGCCTCGCTGGGCGAATTTGGTGGGGTAGGGCTCTTTGTACGCGACCACATGTGGCCTGTAGAGAACAATGCCTATGCTTACGAACCTACCAGTGCGGCACTAACCGATCGGTATGTACTGCTGATGAGCCAGGTAGAACAGCTCATGAAATACAAAGGCTTGAGTGTTGCGGTGTACACCCAAACCACTGATGTTGAACATGAAGTAAACGGCTTGTTAACTTACGATCGTGCCGTCGAAAAAATGGATACCAAGCGGGTAAACGAAATCAATCGGGCTGTACTTGATGAAGCTAAGAAGTTAAATACGCCCGAGAAACGTTAATTGAAAACAAAGGAAGTACATCAGAAAAAAAGAGCAAGACAAATTTTAGAAAAACTGGTTTGTTAGGTGTGATAATTCCAGAGGGATAAAATTTATACATTAAATTTGCAACAATAGATAAATATAAAAACATCTCACCCTAATGAAACATTACAGAAACTTCTTGATCATTTTCATTTTTTTCTTTAGCGGACAGGCCCTTGCGCAAAATGATGCAAACATACTGGCGATCCGCAAGGAGTACAACAGGATAAATGCACTTAAGCTTAGCCAGCAAAGTTATAAATATGAAAAAGAAGGATGTGTAGAAGAAGGTAAGGTAAATTATTATTTTGAGGGTAAAACCATTGTTAAAATAACCGAATCGGGATCCATTGGCGATGGCTCATGGACAACCAGTTATTTCTATGTTGCCGGAAAGCCAATATTTTGTTTTGAAATAATCGAAGGTGGGCCGGCTGCTGGCGATACCATCAAAACAGAATACCGGATCTATATCAAAGATGGCCGAGCATACCGCGTACTGCAGGGAAACAAAGTGATGAAAGATGAAAATATATCTCAGGAACAGATCCAGCGTGCCAATAATATTTTTAAAGCATATGCTACCAAAAAGTTTGGAGATGCACTTTGCTTATAAATTTATAATAATTGCAAATGGGATACAGTAAGATAAAAAAGGTGGAAAAGAAAAAAGCCAGTTGAAACCCCATCGTCCTCGTTTGTAACGAGGATGATTGAGAACAGCGATTTTATCGCTAAATAGAATTATAGTTAAGCCCAACAATGTAAAAATTGTTGGGCTTTGTTATTTTTGCAGGGTTTCCCCCATCTGGCGCAAGTCTTAGTGTGGGCTTGTGAGTTGGTCTGACTTGTGCTTCCCGAAATTCAGATAGACAAGATTTTGTTTAGAAGATATTTTTAATCGCAAGCTAAGCTACGGCTTATAGGCTGTTTCGCTAAGACTTGTGCTAGAATGGCCCCGTAATGCTCAATAAATTTGATTATTTTAAGGAGAGGATAAAAGGGTTTTTCATCATTAAATTTAATGATTTTCTAAAGTTAAATGGTACTATATGTACAAAATGATGGTTGTTTATTGAAAATATGCTGTTTTTGGGTGCACAATTAAGCGGGTAATGATCCTTGAAACGCCATGAAGTCTATATCTATATCTGTTTTGGGCAATGGACGCTTAAGTTCAAGCCTCAATGATTCAAGGAATTTTTTAAGTGTATTAGATCACGAAGGTGCACATAAAGCAGATGACGTTCCAGGTTTTAAGTCAACATATTTAAGCCATTCAAATGTCTATCAAAAACAGATACTAAATGAAAATTTTGGAGAGACAACATTTGATTTTCAAAAAGGAACCGTTGCATCATTTGCAAACCACGTATATAATGCCAGGTATAATCGGGAAGATGGAGTTGATCAATATATTAGTAACTTCAATAAAGTAAGTAAAGACTGGAAGATAGGAAATAATGTTGTTTCAGGCAGAGGTTATCCTTTTTATTATAAAGGTGAAGAGTTTAATTTACAAGTTAAAATGTTAAAAAATCCTTCTGAATAGATGAAAAAAATATTATTATATATTGTGGTTGTATTATTTTTTTGTTGTAAAAGAAAAAGTTACATACTAAATGTCTTAGAAGATAAAAATGACGGTGGGTATTGGATACTGAAGGAAAAACTAAATAATGGTTCATATTCTTATTATACACTACAATGGATTTTCTATGCTGACGGTTCATCTTGGCCACTTTCATCAATCGACGAAAATAAAAAAGGTAGTCCAACCTTTTTAAACATGGAAAGTTCAAGTAAAGGCACTTGGAGTTTTGATAGTAGAGATAGCACATTTAGCATTTGTGATGTTTGTGTATTTAAAGTATTGAAGATTAGCCAGGACACCATTTTTATGAAGGGAAAGGGTTATGAGGGCAATTTTATACTCGTTAAGCACAATTGAGATCCCCCATCGTCCTCGTTTGTAACGAGGATGATTGAGAACAGCGATTTTATCGCTAAATAGAATTATAGTTAAGCCCAACAATGTAAAAACTGTTGGGCTTTGTTATTTATGTAGTAACCCCATCTAGCCCCCATCTAGCGCAAGTCTTAGTGTGGGCTTGTGTGTTGGCTGACTTGTACTTTCCGAAATTCAGATAGACAAGATTTTGTTTGAAAGTATATTTTTAATTGCAAGCTAAGCCACGGCTTATAGGCTGTTTCGCTAAGACTTATGGTAGAATGGCCCCTTAATGCTCAATAAATTTGATTATTTTAAGGAGAGGGTAAAAGGGTTTTTCATCATTAAATTTAATGATTTTCTGAAGTTAAATGGTGCTATATGCACAAAATGATGGTTGTTTATTGAAAATATGCTGTTTTTGGGTGCGCAATTAAGCGGGTAATGATGCTTGAAATGTCATGAAGCCAAATTCAATTGAAATCGTCGTAAATTATGTGTCTTTAAGGTTTTTGGTTGTTAAATTCGAGTTGATTTTGTTCGATTTTAGTGGAAAATGCCTTTATTTGGGACTTTTGAGCTTCGATTTGGTGCTTAATAAGTTCGGTGAGGATCTTATTTTGTATCAATGGGTGTGTGCTTAGCTTAAATTAGTGCTAAAAATAAGTGAAATGCTTATGAATAAGTACCAACGAGGACTTAATAAGTATCAAAGGGTACCTAAAATAATTAAATTGATAGTAGATAAGTACTAAATAGGGTAAAATAAGTACCAAATTGAACTTATTTAGTGTCAATGAGGGCATTAAGTCAGAAGTCAAGAGTGATACTTTGAACTGCTTCCCCATCTAGGGCAAGTCTTAGTGCTGTGGTATTGTGTGTTGGCTTGACTAGTGCTTTTAGGAAAAGAAAAAAGCCAGTTGAAAACTGGCTTATCTTCTCAGGTGCTCCCGACGAGATTCGAACTCATATCGATGGTACCGGAAACCATAATTCTATCCATTGAACTACGGGAGCAAGGCTGCAAATATAGAAAAATCAAAATCATTTCGTTAAAAAATCAATGCTATTTTTAAGCTTTAAATTCAGGTAAAATGAATCTTGAGTTTGCCTGGTGTTTTTTATGTTAAAAAATCATTAAATCAAGATGCAAACTTAAACCATATAGTGTCAATTCCTGTTTGTTTTCATTCGGAGCTGCATTTTTACGAATTTTAAAAGGGGCACAGTTGGCTTTTTAAGAAATAAAAATGCACCTTTGCGAACCGTTAATAGAGGTTTAGGCATGTAATAAATTAAATTTTGCGTATGGAAGAATTGGTTGTGGAAGAGATTCAGGAACTGCTTGAAAAAGAAAATGATAAGGCTTTAAAGCAATATCTCGATCAACTGAATATTTCGGATGTTGAAGAACTGATTGATGAACTTCCACAGCATGCAGCCAAATTTATCGAAACCCTATCACTTAACAGGGCTGTAAATGTTTTCCGGATACTTGATTTTCCCACCCAGGAGCGCATCATTAAAAAACTTTCGGGCAATAAACTGAATCAGATTATCAAAGATCTGCCACCAGACGACCGCACCGCACTTTTTAGCGAGTTAAAAGGCGATGTGGTAAAAAAAATGATTACCCTTTTACCGCCCGAAGAACGTAAAGAATCACTTGCTCTTTTAGGCTACAAAGAAGATAGTATCGGCCGTTTGATGACACCCGATTACATCGCCGTAAAACCCGAATGGTCTATCACGAGGGTTCTGGCACACATCAGGCGTTACGGAAAAAATTCCGAAACCATCGATGTGGTTTATGTAATCAACAAAGAGGGGGTGTTGCTGGATGATATCAGGATCCGCGAGGTTTTATTGGCCGATCCGGAAGCAATTATTGGCGAACTCACCGATAAACGCTTTATTGCTTTAAAAGCGAACGATCCGCAAGAAGATGCAATCAATATTTTTAGGATGAACAACCGCGTGGCTTTGCCTGTAGTGGATGAAAACAACATTCTTTTGGGTATTGTTACCGTTGATGATATTTTGTGGATTGCGAATGAAGAATACACCGAAGATATGCACAAAATTGGGGGTACCGAGGCTTTGGATGAGCCATATCTCGATATTCCGATCCTAAAACTGGTAAAAAAGCGTGCTGGCTGGTTAATCGTGTTGTTTTTAGGCGAAATGCTTACCGCAACCGCCATGCAGCACTTCGAAATAGAGCTGGAGAAAGCGGTAGTGCTATCACTTTTTATTCCTTTGATTATGAGTAGCGGTGGTAACAGTGGTTCACAGGCCTCAACATTAATTATCCAGGCCATGGCCTTGGGCGAAGTAACCATAACCGAATGGTGGCGGGTAATGCGCCGCGAATTGGTTTCTGGGGCACTGTTGGGTATCATTTTAGGAACAATTGGTTTTATCCGCATCATCACCTGGCAGCAACTGCACCTTTATAACTATGGTCCACATTGGTTTTTAATTGCGGCCACTATATTTTTTACACTTGTTGGCATTGTGCTGTGGGGCAGTTTAATCGGTTCGATGATGCCCATTATTTTGAAAAAACTTAAACTCGACCCGGCAACATCATCGGCACCATTTGTGGCCACCATGGTAGATGTTACCGGCATAGTAATCTATTTCAGTGTTGCCGTATTAATACTAAAAGGCGTTTTACTTTAAACTCAAATCATGCAAAAGAAAATTACCACACTTTTTACCGATATCGGCGGCGTTTTATTAACCAATGGCTGGGATAGGCATGCAAGGGGAGAAGCTTCCGTGCTTTTTAACCTCGATTCCGTTGATCTTGAAGAACGCCATCACCTTACTTTCGATACTTATGAAGTTGGAAAACTAACCCTTGATGAATATCTGGAACGTATTGTTTTCTTCGAAGAACGAAGCTTTAGCTACGATGATTTTAAAGAATTTATGTTCAAAAAATCGCTTCCTTACCCAGAAATGATTGATTTGATCTGTCAGTTAAAAAAGAAATATAACCTTAAGGTAGCCGTAATCAGCAACGAAGGTAGAGAATTAAACCAATACCGCATCAATACCTTCAAACTGAACGAATTTGTCGACTTCTTTGTGTCATCGAGCTTTGTACACTTTCGTAAACCAGATGCTGATATTTTTAAAGTAGCGATAGATATCTCACAGAGTGATGTAGAAACAAGCCTTTACATCGACGATCGGATGCTTTTTGTACAGGTTGCAGAAGGTTTAGGTTTAAGGGGCATCCATCATACCGATTACGAAGATACCAAAGCGCAATTAGCCGCTTACGGACTGGAGGTTTAAATAAAGAATCGTCATCTCGACCGTAGCATGGCGGAGTGGAGAGATCTGCCTCGAAATAGAAGTTTTCGAGTTGACAACTTTCTGGGCAGCCTGCTGGTAAGTTGTCAACTCTATTTCTTAAAAATGGCGGAGAATTCTCCTTGTTGCCAACTCTGGATATTTTTTTGAAAGCCCCCAACTTTTAATTATCTGTGTTCACCTGTGGTTACGCTTCGACTCCGCTCAGCATGACAATGAGAAAAAATGCACGAAACAAAAAAGCCAATCTTTCGAATGGCTTTATACAATTTATGCTTTTAAAGTCCCTTTTAAGGCTTAAACATTAAACCTGAAGTGCATGATGTCGCCATCTTCCACAACGTAGGTTTTCCCTTCAACGCCTAATTTACCGGCATCTTTACATGCATTTTCAGAACCTAAGGTTACGAAATCATTATATTTAATTACCTCAGCACGGATAAATCCTTTTTCGAAGTCGGTGTGGATTACTCCAGCCGCTTGTGGGGCGGTAAAACCTTTGGTAATGGTCCAGGCCCTAACTTCTTGCACACCAGCAGTAAAATAAGTGTAAAGGTTTAATAATTTATAAGCAGCGCGGATCAATTTGTTTACGCCCGATTCAGTTAAACCCAGATCAGCTAAAAACTCCTGACGTTCTTCGTAGCTGTCCAGTTCAGCAATTTCTGATTCGATTTTAGCAGAGATGACCAAAACCTCAGCTTTTTCATCAGCAACATTTGCCTTTACCAAATCCACATATTTATTTCCGGTAACAACCGATGCCTCATCCACATTACAAACGTACATTACAGGTTTCTGGGTAAGTAAGCCTAAATCTTCGATAAAATCGAAATCTTCTTGTGCCAATGGCGCTGTACGGATCGATTTTCCGCTTTCCAGGTGCGATTTAACCACGGTTAAAATCTCGTAAGTGCGTTTAGCATCCTTATCGCCACCGGTTTTAGCCATTTTTTCTACCTTTTGGATGCGCTTATCAACAGTATCCAAATCTTTAAGCTGTAATTCTGTATCAATAATTTCCCTGTCACGGATCGGATCAACAGAACCATCAACATGGATTACATTTCCATCATCAAAGCAGCGTAAAACGTGTATGATGGCGTTTGTAGCACGGATATTTCCTAAAAACTGATTTCCCAATCCTTCACCTTTTGATGCACCTTTCACCAATCCGGCAATATCTACAATCTCAATGGTATTTGGTTGCACTTTGTTCGGTTTTACCAACTCAGCAAGTTTGGTCAATCGATCATCAGGTACCGTAATTACGCCAACATTGGGCTCAATAGTACAAAAGGGAAAGTTTGCTGCCTGCGCTTTTGCATTTGATAAACAGTTAAAAAGAGTCGATTTCCCAACATTTGGTAAACCAACTATACCACATTGTAATGCCATTATTTTTTAGTCTTTAATTCTTTAGTCCTTAGTCTTTGTTGATGGCCCATAGTTTATGGTCAATAGTCTTGTGTTTCATTAAGGCTATCAAACCATCATCCATTCTCACATCATCCATTCTCACATCTCACATCTCACATCTCACATCTCACATCTCACATCTCACATCTCAATTTCCGCGCAAAGATAAGCTTTTAAACCTTTAATTAAAGGCAGTAATTTGTGGCAGATGGATATTTTATCTAAGTTTATCGAAAAATTATAGATTACACATGGAAGATTTAAAACAAGAAGAACCTCAGGAAGTAAAATTAATCGTAACCGAAGAAATGCGGAGTTACTTTTACGATATGAGCAAGTGGGCAAGATTTTTATCCGTTGTTGGTTTTGTTTTATCTGCATTTTTAATCTTAGGATCATTCGGGATTGGGGCGGCAGTAAACGCTAACCCGGCAATGCTCAATCAGTTAGGTCCACTGGCGTCTATAGGCGCAACCGGTGTAACCATCTTTTACCTGTTGCTGGCGTTGTTCTTTTTTTATCCCAGTTTATTGCTGTTCCGGTTTTCTGCTAAAGGCAAGCAGGGGGTTTTGTTCGGCGATCAGGAGAATTTAAACGATGCCATTTCGAATGTAAAATCGCTTTTTAAATTTTGGGGCGTAATTACCATCGTTATGGTAGCCTGTTATTTCCTTTTAATATTGGCCGTGGTGGCAGGCGGCGGCGTAAAATAAACAGCAATACACAATTTGTGTGCAAAGCGTTTAATCTGCAAAGAAAAAACTTATAAGGACCTTAATGTCCTTAATCCCTTAATGCTAAAAAGATCACATTAGAAATTAGTGTTTAACAGATTATTGGCGCTATTATACGGTTTTAAGAGGAAACCAGTAAGATGCATTAAAGTATCCTGAATTTATACTTAAACGATAAATTAAAATATTTCGAACACGAAAAAGCCTCCTGAATTTTAAAATCGGGAGGCTTTTTTATTTGAAATTATATTACTTAAAAAGTAAAATCGTCGCTTGCTTTAGCGCTATGTTCTCCATTTTCAGAATATTCATAACGTTTTTCAACCACATCTTGGTGAGTTTTGATGTAATCAACAGTTTCATTTAATCCTTCTGCAAATTTCTCGAAATCTTCTTTGTATAAAAAGATTTTATGTTTTACGAATACCCCGTCTTCTAATCTTTTCTTGCTCTCGGTAACTGTTAAATAATAATCACCCGATCTAGTAGCCTTCACGTCGAAGAAATAAGTTCTCTTACCTGCTCTTACTTTCTTTGAAAAAACTTCTTCTCTTTCCTTGTTGTCGAATTCTCCCATGGTTGGTATTGATGTTGGTTTTTGGTTTCGGTAAATATAAAGCAAATATTTAAAGTTCAAAATAC